>Ga0210019_1000100_pt1 | contig 118454 bp, 96 predicted proteins | sample CryGeyCG2114_020_2_FD_183969 | JGI IMG/M metagenome (GOLD analysis project Ga0210019, IMG submission 183969) | Groundwater microbial communities from aquifer - Crystal Geyser CG11_big_fil_rev_8/21/14_0.20 (SPAdes) (version 2) | ecosystem: Environmental > Aquatic > Deep subsurface > Groundwater ...
CCCGCCCGCGTGGAAAATTCAAACGACCGGAGCCGCCCAAACGCGCCCGGGAGATTCTTCCCACGCATCCTCTGGCGAAACTTCCTTCCCATGTTTTTATGGAACCGGCGATCACCAATTACCTGCTTGAAAACAAGGTGGACATCCCTCCAGAATACAAAAAAGAGTATGGATTGTCCGACGGGCAGGAAGAAGACGGTCGTGAGTCTTTCATGCGCAACCGGGAAAGTTATCCGATTCCGAACGAGATATACAACGATCCCGCTTTTGACGAATATCTGAGTGCCGTCGGCTTGCCCAAACCGCCACAAATCCCCGTCGGTTTCCAGAAAATCGATTCGAGCAAAGGGTTACGCTGATGTGTTGCGGCTAAAACCGCCTGCTCACTCCAGAGGCGACTAGCCGATGGTTGATTCCAGGTTTTGGAAAAATCAATCCTCTCTTACGATTTCGAAGCGATCAAAAGATTCGACACCCTGAGCTTTTCCGTCACATTCCAGTCGAATGTCTTGCCAAAACTTTTTCTGCGGCCGCCAGCGCGGATTTGCTTCTCCCGTTGAGTTGCCGGGACACACCCGATACGTTGTGCCGACAATCTTTTCTGGCGTGATATCAAGAATCACAAAATGATTCATCAAGGCACGTTTGGCGAGCGCATCAAAAATCTCGGCAGGTGCGCTGCGCTCCGCATTTTTTTGCATATCGGCAAAGGGTTTGAGAAAAGCTCCCCCGCCACCGGAAACAATATGCGTTGTGCCCTGCCCTTGCCTGTAAGTATTTTCTTTAACAACAGAAAAACTTCCATCCTCTTGCGGCCCTGTCAAAGGATAAAATCGCTCGTAAGAATGCTGATTGCCGGAAAAGGTCAGATCCGGTTTCAAATCCTGAATCTCTTTCAAGGCCGTCTTGCGCTTATCGACAAACCACGCCGTTGTGACCGCAGGCTCGTGATAAGCCAGCACAATCCATTTGCCCTGTTCACGGGCACGGCGAATGCGTGGCTCCAGCCAGCTTCGAGGGTCCTTCCAGGGATAATTATTAACGACCGCAAACAGAACCGGCCCAAAAGTCAAAGTCCCTTCCAGTTTACGCGGTTTCGCTACGGGTGCCGGTGCAGAAGATGCGTCGAATGCGGTGCCCATGGGTGCTATCCCCTCCCAGCAACCCGAAGCCTTGGGTTTCCATTTGATCGGAGGAAAATCATTATCCCCCGCAACAAACAATCGAGCCGGGAAAGGATCGACCAGAGTTTCCTTCACTTCGCGAATGTATTTGGGGTTGCACGCAGAAGGGAAAAATTCCGGCTGATACACAAAATCTCCCAAATGAAGCAATAAGTCGGGAGTGCTTTCGCGCAATGCTTTCTGAACCGCTAAAAATCCGGGCCGATAGGCACGTTCACCAATCCCCGTATCCCCAACGATAGCGACACGAAAAGCCTCCTTGCCCTTTTGCGCAACCTCTCCCTGCGCAGAAACAGCAACGAGTGTAAATATTATCAACAAAATCAAGACCCTGACTCGAACATTCACGATAAATCCTCCAGAGCTTCAGGTAAGGTTTCAACAAATGAACGAATCTCATCACGCACACGCCGGAAATGAGACAATGCTTCCTCATCTGTTTTCGCAGTTTTAGCCAACTGCGGCGGATCATCAAATCCTCTATGAACAATTCGAGTCGTTCCCGGAAAATACGGACAATGTTCGTTGGCATGTCCGCAAACCGTGACCACCACATCGAAAGCGATACCCTGCAAATCGTCAACCGTTTGCGACTTCTGCCCTGTAATATCGACCCCCGCCTCGCGCATGACTTGAACCGCCAGGGGATGGAGTCCCTTCGCCGTCAATCCTGCCGAATACGCTTGCAGGGTTTCAGCACGCAAATGACGCGCCCATCCCTCGGCCATTTGGCTTCGGCAGGAATTGCCTGTGCAGAGAAAAAGAATTTTCATCGGTAATCTGTTCATGAAGGTCACTTCTCCGAATTTATGATTCACCCTGAAAACGATTCACGCTATATTATTATAGAGATATAAGAGAACTTTCCTAACGGGTATTTCAGACCTTGTATCCCGTTGGATACAAATATCATCAAGGAGTATTGATTTGCGGCCGTCTAATTGTCTACAATTTCTTTTCTTATGCACCCTCTACCTGTTCCCCACAACCTCTGCATGGGCCGAAGATCATTGGATGGGAATTTATTTCAACAACAAAAAAATCGGATTCACCCACACCCAAAGCACTTCAGACAGCTCAGGAAAAACCGTTACCTCTAAAACTTTCCTCAGGATGAGTTCGGAAGGCTTCGACCAGTCCACCACCTTCACACAAACCACTCATCTGGACACGAAAGGAAAATTGATCGACTTTTCCCTGCTTCAAGAACTCATGGGAAGCCGCCAGCGCATCCAGGGCCAGGTTAAGGGTGACCGCTTCGTCTACCGAGTCCAGGGCGAAGGTTTTGATCGTGAACGTTCATTATTATTCGATCCAGAATTTTTTGTCTCCGCCAACTACATCGAAAAAATCGTACACGACGGATTAGTGGTCGGTCGCAAAGGGGAATTGTCCATGATGACGGAGTCTTTCCAAATATTGAATCCTTTGAAATACGTTGTACAACGCAAAGAACAATTAGAAATTCAAGGGGAACTGAGAGAGGCTTTTGTGATCGATCAGAAACTATCCGGTGCCGAAAGCAGCACCTGGATTGAGCCCGACGGGAAAATACTGAAAGAAACCACTCAAAACGGCTTTGTATCCCTATGGGAACCCGAAGAAAAAGCCACAGACCTCGGCAATGAAATTTTTTCGGTCGGCAGTTTCATCACCTTCAGCCTGATCAAGACCCAGCATCCCATTAAGAATCCCCGCGAATTAAAAAGTCAGTCCTTTCAATTTTTTCAGTTGAGCGGCCCCGATCTGATTCCAGAAGATCATCGACAAAAGATTGTCCGATCGCAACAAGCAGAAGACGGCACCTACAGCACGATCGTGCAGGTGGATTCAGAATCTGGAAATCCCGCAAAAAAAATCAGGTTGCCGATCAGCAACCCAACATTTTCAAACTATCTCGAAGACACAGCTCAAGTCCAGTCCCGTCACGCCATGATCCGCGCTCTCGGCCGGGAACTGGTAAAAAAAAATGAAGACGCCTGGCAAGCCGCAAAAGACATCAACCTCTGGGTGAACAGCAATTTGGAAAAAACACTGGTCGATTCCACCACTGCCCTCGATGCCTTGCGGAATCGGCGCGGCGAATGCCAATCCCACACCTACCTGTTCGCCGCCATAGCACGCTCTGTTGGCATCCCCACAAAAATTGTCAACGGTCTCCTTTATTCAGAAAAAGACGAAGGCTTTCTCTACCATGCCTGGCCAGAAGTCTATGCAGGAGAGTGGCGTGCACTCGACCCCACACTCGGACAAAATCACGTAGACGCCTCACATATCAAATTGTTAGAAGAAGAACAGACCGCTCCACTCCGGCTGATGGAATTCATCGGAAAAATCAAAATAGAAGTCATTGAAAAATAACATATTAAACAGCAGGCCCCGCACCCCCTTGATATATATTGTCCTGCGCCGTGTCAACCCGTTTTCCCCCACAAACAACAAGGCGAAATGACTCCCTATCATTTGGAAGCTACCATAATAATTACACAAACTGTTTATTTATCAATCCCGTTAGGCCTTTAAATATCTAGAGTTATAAGACTGCTAAAAATCAGGCAAAATTCCATTGACAACGCTATATATAGTGCTAAAGTATTCAGCAACCGCAATATATTGTGGGATAATGAGTTATCTGCCCAATAAACAAATAAATACGCAACAGTTGACAATCGACTGCAACGCGCTTAAACATAAAACAAACAAGTTTTAGAACAGGAAAAATATGCGGAGGTTTTTGTGTTAATTCATCGACAGTTTACCCAGGATCAGAAAGACCCTTACGCGGGGATCAAATTTGTAGAGCGCACTTCGAAGATAACCAATTCAGATGGTTCTGTAGTGTCTTCGATCGAAGGAGTGATCGCCCCAGATTTCTGGTCCCAGGTTGCGGTGGATATTCTCGCCCAAAAATACTTTCGCAAAGCCGGAATACCCGCCAGCTTGCAAAGCAAAAAAGAAGAAGGCATTCCCAGTTGGTTGCAAGCCTCCGTAGGCAATGCCGACGGGATCGTTGCCTTACCCACTGAGAAACGATTCATCGGTGAAACCGATGCACGCCAGGTTTTTCGTCGCTTGGCAGGTTGCTGGACTTATTGGGGATGGAAAAATAAATGCTTTGAGAACGAAGAACACGCACGCTCCTATTTCGATGAAATGCAATACATGCTGGTTCGTCAAATGGCCGCGCCCAATTCCCCGCAATGGTTCAATACCGGCCTGAACTGGGCTTATGGTATTGAAGGCCCTTCGCAAGGCCATCATTATTTCGATCCGGAATCCGGACAGCTGATGCGCTCCAAGAGCGCGTACGAACGCCCTCAGCCCCATGCCTGCTTCATCATGTCTGTCAAGGACGATCTCGTTGGCGACGGCGGCATCATGGATTTATGGCGTCAAGAAGCCCGATTGTTCAAATACGGTTCCGGCACGGGGAGTAATTTTTCATCCCTGCGCGGATCGGGGGAACCGCTTTCCGGCGGCGGTCGTTCTTCGGGCTTGATGAGCTTTCTAAAAATCGGTGATCGCGCCGCAGGGGCGATCAAGTCCGGTGGCACCACACGACGTGCCGCGAAAATGGTGACTCTCGATGCAGATCATCCCGACATCGAAGAATTTGTGGAATGGAAAGTCAAGGAAGAGCGCAAAGTCGCCGCGCTGGCCGCAGGCAGTCGCATTTGTCGGAAAAGTCTGAAAAACATTTTAGAAGCCTGCTGGGATTCCGGCGAAACAGAGTCTTCCCGTTTTGACCTGAAACAAAATAAAAAGTTGCGCAAGGCCGTTCGCAGAGCTACTGAGTCCTTTGTCCCCGAAAATTATATCTATCGAATGATTCAGTTGGCCAAACAAGGCGTTAAAGAAGTCCAGTTCGAGGAATTGGACACCAACTGGAACTCTGAATCCTATCTCACCGTTTCCGGTCAAAATTCAAACAATTCCGTTCGTCTGAGCAACGAATTCCTGCAAGCCGTAGAGTGCGACGGAGATTGGAATCTCACACGCCGAACCGACGGTAGCGTGGCCCGAACGCTGAAGGCACGGGACTTGTGGGACAAAATCAATGAAGCTTCCTGGTCTTGCGCCGATCCGGGTCTGCAATTTGATACCACGATCAACGAATGGCACACCTGCCCCGAAGGTGGTCGAATCAATGCATCCAATCCATGTTCGGAATACATGTTTCTGGACGACACCGCCTGCAACCTGGCGTCTATCAATCTGTTGAGATTTTACGACGAAGAGACCTGCCAATTTCAAATAGAACGTTTCCGACATGCCTGTCGACTGTGGACCCTGACACTCGAAATCTCTGTCATCATGGCGCAATTCCCCAACGAAGCGATCGCTCAAAAAAGTTTTGAGTACCGAACGCTGGGTCTGGGTTACGCCAATCTGGGAGCCTTGTTGATGGTCATGGGCATCGCTTATGATTCCGAGAAAGGTCGTTCCATTTGTGGTGCCCTCACCGCCATGCTGACCGGTTCCGCTTACACCATGTCTGCAGAAATCGCTGGCGAATTGGGAGCCTTTCAACAATACGACAAAAACAAAAAACAGATGTTGCGCGTTTTACGCAATCACGCCCGCGCCGTCAATTGCGCTCCCGCTCAGGAATACGAGGGATTGACGATTTTCCCGCAAGGCATCAACTCAAACTTTTGCATCGATTACATCCTCAATGCCGCTAAAAAAGAGTGGGAAACCGCGTTGGAACTCGGTGAAAAAAATGGCTTTCGCAACGCGCAAACCACCTGCATCGCACCCACGGGAACTATTGGACTGCTCATGGATTGCGACACGACGGGCATCGAACCTGACTTCGCTCTCGTCAAATACAAAAAACTTGCGGGCGGCGGATATTTCAAGATCATCAACCAATCCGTTCCCGGCGCGCTCAGAAAATTGGGCTACTCCAACGAGCAAATCCGAGACATCATCGATTATTGTGTGGGTTCCGGCAATATGGAATCCTCACCCGGTATCAACCGTTCGGCCTTAAAGGCAAAAGGGTTTACCGAGTCCGCTTTGGACAGCATTCAGTCCGAGCTTCCCAAAGCATTCGACATCACCTTCGCTTTCAATAAATTCGTATTGGGAGAAGAGTTCTGCGTCAATCAGCTCGGTCTCGACCGTGATGAGCTGAACCGATTCGACTTCAACATGCTTTCGGCTCTTGGCTTCAGCGCAGATGAAATCAGCAAAGCCAACGATACCATCTGCGGAACCATGACCATAGAAAATGCCCCTCATCTGAGGGCCGAACATTACCCCATCTTCGACTGCGCCAGCAAATGTGGCAAATATGGACAACGATTCATCAAGCCAGAAGCCCATATTCGAATGATGGCCGCAAGTCAGCCCTTCCTTTCCGGTGCCATTTCCAAGACCATCAACATGCCCAATGATGCCTTGCTCAGCGATGTTGAAAAGGCGCATATGCTGAGCTGGAAACTGGCCTTGAAAGGAACTGCCGTTTATCGAGACGGTTCGAAATTGAGCCAACCTCTCAACAATGTAGCCACCGAAGATTTCAAAGGTCTGCAAGAAGAAGAGTTGGATGAGAAACAACCTCTGAAAATTGCCACAAAGATAATACAGAACATTCGCAAACGACGTGCTCTTCCCCATCGTCGCGATGGCTACACCCAAAAGGCGATCATCGGCGGACACAAGCTGTATCTGCGAACCGGTCAATACGAAGATGGGACACTCGGCGAAATATTCATCGACATGCACAAAGAAGGTGCCGCTTTCAGAAGTTTGATGAACTGCTTCGCCATCTCCATTTCCATGGGCTTGCAATATGGAGTGCCGCTTGAAGAATTTGTTGATTCCTTTATTTTCACACGATTCGAACCCAATGGCTTCGTTTCTGGAAATCAATCCATCAGCATGTCGACCTCGACAATCGATTATATTTTCAGAGAACTTGCAATCAATTATCTGGGACGCACCGATTTGGCGCAAGTCACCGAGGAAGATGTCCGCTCTGACGCAATCGGAAAAATCCGGCCTGACACCGCCCCCGAAATAACCAAAGGCAAAGTCAGTCAGGATGGGACAGCAACCTCCCCCGTGGTAACAACGGAGACCGCAACCGCCGTCGCGCAACCTGTAAAAACCGATGCCAGTCCCGCAGGCACCAATGGCAATGGATTCAATGGAAATGGCAACGGCGCGCACGCAGGCAAAACAATGTCCTCATCAGCAACTCTGGGCGTTGCCACCCTGCAAGCCGCAAAAGACAGTGCATCGGCTACCGCTATCGCTAAAATGAAGGGTTATGAAGGCGATCCTTGTTCAGAATGCGGATCTCTGACTCTGGTGCGAAACGGTACCTGCATGAAATGTATGACCTGCGGAGCAACTTCGGGTTGCTCATGACAACTGGCTGAAAAAATCAAGTCAATAGGTCCTTGACCCCCCTTCCCCCGAGTTGATTAAGCAACCTCGCCAGACTCGAAGGAATGGGGGGTTTCTTTTTTGACAGGCCGGAGAATGTACAAACACATTGCGCCTGAAATAAAAAGAATTCGTTTTTTCTACGGATTACACTTTTAGAAGCAACATTTTCAACAAATCTCTGAAGCTCATGTTATATTTTCAAAAACATGTAGCGACATATATCGCTTTCTTTTTGAACAGAAATTTTTCAACACACTGAGCCATCATGATCGAACCTGAAAAATTAATCACATACCTTACTTTTGACGACGTCCTGCTCTTACCCGCACATTCTAAAGTTTTGCCAGCCTCTGTCAGCGTCAAAGCACGCTTGACGCGTCAAATCCAATTGAATTGCCCTCTCGTCAGTGCTCCCATGGACAGGGTCACCGAATGGTCGCTCGCCATTGCGCTTGCTCTGGAAGGCGGTATCGGCATCATCCATCGCAATCTCGATCCGGTCGAGCAACGCAAAATGGTTGACCGCGTCAAGCGTGCCACCAGCGTTATGGTTCCCGATCCCATCACAATGGGACCCAACGAGAAAATCAGCAGAGCTCTGGAAATCAAGAAAAAATACAACATCTCGGGCATTCCCATCGTTGAAGGAAGCAAGCCGGTGGGGATATTGACCAATCGCGACCTGCGTTTTGAAACCAATGTCGATAGACCCGTCAGTGCTTTGATGACCCGCAAACTGGTCACCATCAACGTCGGAACACCGATGGAGACGTCGAAAAAACTCTTGCACGACAATCGCATCGAAAAATTGCTTGTGGTCGATAAAAAAGGCAACCTCAAAGGCTTGCTCACCATCCGGGATATCGAACAATCTGAAAAATTTCCCAATGCGGCAAAAGACGAACAAGGGCGACTGTTAGTCGGTGCGGCCCTCGGCGTTAAAGAAAATCAGGAAGAGCATATCGAGTCACTCGTCAAGGTCGGACTCGATGTACTCGTCATCGACAGCGCACATGGTCATTCCCAGGGGGTTTTGGATACCGTGCGTCGGGCAAAAAAAGCATTCCCCGATTTGCCCATCATCGGCGGTAATGTCGCAACGGCCGAAGGCACTCTGGCTCTGATCAAAGCAGGAGCCGATGCGGTGAAGGTGGGCATCGGGCCGGGTTCTATCTGCACCACACGCATAGTATCAGGCGTCGGGGTTCCGCAAATTTCAGCCATCGCCGATTGTGTGAAAGTCGCAGAAAAAAAGAATATCCCGATCATCGCGGATGGCGGAATCAAAAACTCCGGTGAAATCACCAAAGCCATCGCCGCAGGTGCATCCACTGTCATGCTGGGGTCTCTGTTCGCCGGGTGCGAAGAAAGCCCGGGAGAGAAAATTTTATTTCAAGGCCGAAGCTACAAAGAGTATCGCGGCATGGGGTCGATCGCGGCTATGAGCCAGGGATCGAGCGACCGTTATTTTCAAGACCGCGAACTTTCCGAAAGCAAACTGGTACCCGAAGGAGTCGAAGCACGCATTCCGTTTCGCGGCCCGCTTTCCTTCACCGTACACCAAATGGTCGGCGGCTTACGTGCCGGCATGGGCTACTGTGGTGCCAAAGACATTGAAGACCTGCGCCAGAATGCAAAATTCATCCGCATCACCCCAGCGGGCCTGAAAGAAAGCCATGTCCACGACGTGATCGTCACGCAAGAATCACCCAATTATCAAACCGAATGATCCTCCTTTCAGCCCAGAACCACATTCCAAAATGACCGACAAATTACACGAACAAAAAATCCTCATCATTGATTACGGATCGCAGTACACGCAAAACATCGCGCGGAAAATTCGCGAAGCACAGGTGTATTGCGAAATCCACCCCTGCACGATGACATGGGACGATATCCAAAATACGAAACCTCATGGGATCATTTTGTCCGGCGGACCTTCCAGCGTACTGGAACCCGAAGCACCTTTGTGCGATCCCCGTATCTTTGAAATGGGGATTCCTGTGCTTGGGGTGTGTTATGGCTTTCAGCTGATCACCCATCTTCTGCAAGGAAAAGTGGACCCCGCTGACAAACGTGAGTTCGGTCGAGCCAACCTGATCATTCCAGAAACATCCCTGCTGTTTGAAGATGTCAAAAATGAAACAACCGTCTGGATGAGTCACGGTGATCGTATCTCCAAACTGCCCACCGGATTCAAGGCCTCGGCGCATACCGAAAACTCGCCCATCGCCGCAGTCGAAAATCCTGAAAGAAAAATTTACGGCCTTCAGTTTCATCCTGAAGTCGTGCACACCGTCGAAGGACGGCAGATCCTCGATAATTTCCTGTTTCGGATTTGTCAGTGCGAACGCAATTGGAAAATGGATTCTCTCGCGGAAAGCACGATCGAAGGGGTCCGGGTTCAGGCCGGCGATTCTCGCGTCATCTGCGGTTTGAGCGGTGGAGTCGATTCTTCAGTAGTCGCCGTTCTGGTTCACAAAGCCATCGGCGACCGCCTGACTTGCATATTCATCGACAACGGACTTTTACGTGCGGGCGAACGCGACAAGGTCGAAAAAACTTTTCGCGACAATTTTCATTTCAATCTGGTGGTTGTGGATGCGGCAGAAACTTTTCTGGAACGCTTGAAGGGAGTCACCGATCCTGAGCAGAAACGTAAAATCATCGGCAACGTATTTATCGAAACTTTTGAAGCGGAAGCTAAAAAACTCGGTCAATTTGACTTCCTCGCTCAAGGTACTTTGTATCCCGATGTCATCGAATCAGTCTCTTTTAAAGGCGGTCCTTCTGCGGTGATCAAGTCGCACCATAATGTAGGCGGCCTGCCGGAGAAAATGGCGATGAAACTGATCGAACCACTCCGCGAATTTTTCAAGGATGAGGCGCGCTTGCTGGGAAGAGAACTCGGCATCCCCGAAGACATTTTACAACGTCAACCTTTCCCCGGTCCGGGACTGGCCATTCGCATTCTGGGAGCCATCACCCACGAAGGTCTTGAAGTGTTGCGCGCGGCAGATACCATTTTGCTCGAAGAAATCAAAAAAGCCGGATATTACGACAAACTCTGGCAATCTTTCATGGTCCTGCTCCCGGTCAAAACCGTTGGTGTGATGGGCGATTCACGAACTTACGAAAATGTAGCGGCTATCCGGGCGGTAACCAGTGCCGATGGCATGACCGCCGACTGGGCACGCCTTCCCTACGAACTGCTTGGGAATATCTCCAATCGCATCATCAACGAAGTACGCGGCATCAACCGAGTCGTGCTCGACATCAGCTCCAAACCGCCCGGCACCATCGAATGGGAGTGATCCGCCCGCCAAGCGGGAGTGAATGACGCGGGACAGCAGACCCAGCCCCATCATACTTAGAGAAACCAGCTTTACAAAGCCATTTGAATGCTCTTTGAAAAATTCCCGCCGGAGCGGGACAGCAGACCCAGCCCCCATTCTTAGAGAAACCAGCTTTACAAAGCCATTTGAATGCTCTTTGAAAAATTCCCGCCGGAGCGGGACAGCAGAGGCACTCCCCACACTTAGGGCCGCCAGCTTTATCAAGATCTTTGAAAAATTTATTGACAGCCAGCCTGACCCGACAAGAGGAGTTTTTCCGCACGTTTCATTTTCTTGATTTGAGCTTCGCGGATGGAGGCCGATGAACGATCCGGAAAAGATTCCCGGTAGATTATTCTGACCGGCTTAGAGAGTCGGAAATACCGTGCCCCCTTCTTTCCGCTCATATGTTCCTTCAACCTGCGCTCCGGGTCCGTCGTGATACCCGTGTACAGTTTCCCCGACTCCGCTTCGATGATGTACACCGTCCATAAGAGTGATTTTTCTGTATTCATAGCAGAATTTCCTTCACGCACGCGCCAGAGTAAAAATATAAATCCGCCCGCAATTCGACCGCTTTAAAACTTTTGAAGCCTCGCTCACCGTCGCCCCTGTAGTGAACACATCGTCTACCAGGAGGAGGTCCTTGCCTGCCAGTATTTCTCTATTCGCGGCGGAAAAAGCACCGCGCATGTTTCTGACCCGCTCCGTTTTATTTTTTTTTGCTTGCGGTGCCGTATCCCTGATCTTGACGAGCCACTCCTGTCCCATCGGCAGACTGAATTGTTTCGCAACCAAACTTGCAATCAAGTGCGCTTGATCAAATTGTCTTTCCTGTAATTTATTTTTGAAGAGCGGGATGGGCAGGACCCAGAAACCCTTGAGATCTTCCTTCTCGTAAGGGAAAAATTGCTCCAGCAAGAATTTGATTTCAGAAACCGCACCGCGTTGCGGCCGGTATTTAAAAAAATGAATCAATTCCTTAAGAACCGTATCATAACGTCCCTGAGATCTGGCTCGATCGAAGGCAAAAGGTTTTTTTCGGCAAAGCCCGCACTGGAAGTCCTCACGCGGGAAATCATAGGAGATATCCGCCGGAGCACCGCAGGTGTGACAAAGAGCCTCCTTTAAAAATTGAATGGCCTCCCGGCAATCACCGCAAAGAAAATTCCCACCATTGATCCGCTCCCCTTCGCAATAAATGCACAATTGTGGAAACAGGCTATCCCAAAAAAAGTTCCACACATTCGAGAAACCCTTGGGTATTTTTTGATCTCTGGAGTTCAAACTATCTATCCGATTCAACTTTTGAGAAAATTTTCATAAGATTTTATTTGGATTTTGTGCTAATTTGCGCATTTCACCTTTAAACTATATCTGATTCCTAATGAAAATAAAAAATAATGAAGATGTCATTGCCCTGACAGACAAACACGTAGCCCGAACCTATGGGCGCTTTCCCATTGCTCTCGATCGTGGAGAAGGAGCCGATGTTTGGGATCGCTCGGGCAATCATTATCTGGATTTTGTCTCGGGCCTTGCGGTCAATAATTTGGGACATTGCCATCCTGCAATCGTGAAAGCCATTCAAGAACAAGCCGGTCGCCTGCTCCATGTGTCCAATTTGTACCACATCGAACAACAATCGCAATTGGCCAGCGAACTGACTCGGCTGAGCTTTGCGGACAAATATTTCTTTTGCAATAGCGGCACCGAGGCCAATGAGGCCGCCATCAAACTGGCACGAAAATATTTTTTTGATCGTAGCGAAACGGGAAGGAAGGATATTATTACATTCGACCAATCTTTCCACGGACGAACCATCGCTTCGCTTTCAGCAACCGCACAGAAAAAATTTCACGTCGGTTTCGCACCGCTGTTGACGGGATTCAAATACGTTCCCTACAACGACATTCCCGCTTTGGGAAAAGCCGTTGGCCCTCAGACCTGCGCTATTCTGGTAGAGCCTGTGCAAGGGGAAGGTGGGGTCAATGTCCCTGCCAAAGGATACTTCAAGGCGATGAAAAAAATCTGCAAGAAATCGGGAGCTCTTTTGATTTTCGACGAAGTGCAAACCGCATTCGGCCGAACTGGGAAAATGTTTGCTTACGAAAACTTTGGTGTTACGCCCGATATCATCACTTTCGCGAAAGCCCTGGGTGGCGGTCTTGCCATTGGTGCCATGGGTGCAACCGATAAGGTCATGAAATCTTTTGTTCCCGGCACGCACGCCGCAACGTTTGGAGGCAATCCTCTGGCTTGCTCTGCGGGCCTGGCTTCGCTCAAAGTGCTTTCGAAAAAAGGTTTTCTGGCAAATGTAGAAAAAAAGAGCGAGTACTTCATTCAAAAACTGAAACAATTAGCCACACGCCACTCAGCCATCACCGAAATACGCGGGATGGGCTTGATCCTGGCCGCTCAGTTAAACCGACCCGGTGCCGAGATCGTCAACGAATGCATGCGCAATGGCATTTTAATCAACTGCATTCAGAGCGATATCCTTCGTTTCCTGCCGCCCTTGACGGCGACAAAGAAACAGATCGATCAGGTCGTGAAGGCTCTCGATCTCGCACTCACTGAAATTTTTGGGGAGCACGATTCATAGTGAAAAGAGATTTTCTTAATCTGACCGATCTCAGTCGCCAGGAGATTCTTGATCTTATCAAACGCACAGCGACGTTGAAAAAAGAGCGAAGCGAAAACATTCCTCATCCTGTTTTACAGGGCAAATCGCTGGGAATGATCTTTCGTAAAAATTCCACACGCACCCGAATTTCGTTTGAGGTCGGTATGTTTGAGTTGGGCGGTCATGCTTTGTATTTGACCGACGAGCAACTTCAGCTCAAGCGTGGCGAAACCATTGAAGATTCTGCCCGTGTACTTTCCCGCTATCTGCACGGCATCATGATTCGCAATGACGACTTCGAAGAAGCCCGACTCCTTGCTGAACATGCGGACATCCCCATCATCAATGGTTTGACGGACAAGAATCACCCTGTTCAAGTTTTATGCGATCTCTTCACCTTGCAGGAAAAGCTCGGTCGTGTAGAAAACTTCTGTATCGCCTACGTTGGCGACGGCAACAACATGACGTATTCCTGGATGGAAGCCGCCTCTCTGTTTGATTTTCAGCTCAACATCGCAACTCCGCCCGAATGCACAACCCCCGGCACGAAAGATTTTTCGCATCTGAAAAACGTTTCGTTTTTCACCTCTGCGGATGATGCTGTGAAGGGTGCGGATGTGATCTATGCGGACGTGTGGGTGAGCATGGGAATGGAAGCTGAACAAGATAAAAAAATGCAACTTCTGCAACCCTTTCAAATCAATCAAAAATTACTCGATCAGGCCAACCCCGGAGCCCTCGTCATGCATTGTCTGCCAGCCCATCGCGGCGACGAAATCACGGGTGATGTTCTCGATGGTCCCCAATCCGTTGTATTCGATCAAGCCGAAAACCGGCTTCACGCGCAAAAAGCCCTGCTCGAAATGTTGCTGTCCTAGACCCGCATCGCATCTCCTTAATAACTCCGCACCCGTCGATATCTTTTCGACCCGTGCCACTTCGTTTAGAAAGTAGCTTCCACCTTGCCGGAATTCAAAATCCTCAAAAAACACAGTCACAGTCAAGCTCGACTGGGCATTTTAAAGACTGCGCACGGCGATATCGAAACACCGGCTTTCATGCCCGTGGGTACACTGGCGACGGTTAAAGCCCTGACTCCTGAGGAACTGACTCAATGTGGCGCGCAGATCATTTTGGGCAACACATACCATTTGTATTTGCGACCGGGACACGAACTCATCGCTGATCTCGGTGGCCTGCACAAGTTCATGAACTGGCCACACCCGATTCTGACCGATAGCGGCGGGTTTCAGATTTTCAGTTTGGGAGCACTCGTCAAAATCACTGAGGAAGGTGCCCGGTTTCAATCTCATATCGATGGATCGCCACATTTTATTTCGCCGGAAAAAGCAATCGAGATTCAACAGGCATTGGGCGCGGATATCATCATGACTCTGGACGAACCCACACCCCACTCCGCGGATAAGTTGACCACGGAAAAATCTCTGCGTCTCTCACTGGCCTGGGCCAAACGTTGCAAAGTAGCACATGGAAAGAGCGACACACAAAGTCTGTTTGGGATCGTTCAAGGCGGGATGCATAAAGCAATGAGAAAAGTCAGTGCGGAAGGAACCGTCGAGATCGGCTTTCCCGGCTACGCCATTGGCGGACTCAGCGTGGGTGAAGAAAAGGATTTGATGTATGAAATCGCGAACTACACGGCACCGCTACTGCCTGACGACCAGCCGCGTTATTTGATGGGTGTGGGAACGCCTGAAGACCTTCTGCAATGTTCGGGGATGGGCATCGACATGTTCGATTGCGTTATGCCCACACGCAATGCGCGCAACGGTTCGCTCTTCACACGGGAGGGCAAGCTGAACATAAAAAATGCCCGTTTTACCCGGGATGAACGCCCCATTGATCCTGCTTGCGATTGTTACACTTGCAAAAATTATTCGCGGGCTTATTTACGACATTTGTTTCAAGCCAATGAAATCCTGGCTCTGCGACTCAACAGTGTGCACAACACCGCATTTTATCAGAACTGGATGCGTGCCATTCGTCTGGCCATCCGCGAGGACCGTCCCTTTGATTTTTCCTGGCAGGCAATAACCGTGGACGATTGACCGCCTTCTGTCTTTTGAGCTGTTAAAATCCGAACAGGGGCCAGTAAATCAATAGCAGAAAGTAAAAGGCCAGCATCCCCATGAAGCTGAGCAGTAGCCCCGATTTCATCATGTCTCCCAAGGGGATGAACCGTGAAGAATAGGCCAGGGCAGAAGCCGGTGTCGCAATGGGAAGGATGAACGCAAAATTACTCGGGATCACGATGGCCATCGTCGCCAGTGCGGGGCTGATGCCGTAACTGTCGCAAAGAGTGACTGCGGGCGGCAACAACACGGCAATAACGGCTGAATTGCTCATGAAGGTGGTGAAAATCGTCGAGAGCAATGCTAAAACGATTAAAAACATTCCTGAAGATTCAACCACTCCATCAAAACACTTTTGCGCCAGCCAATGGGCCGCGCCCGTGCTTGCCATCACCTCTCCCAGACAAATCGCCCCGCCATACATCAAAATGATCGCCCAGTTGACGTGTTCTTCCACCATTTTCCAATTGATCAGGTTCAAGGTGAACAGCACAACCGTTGCAATGATTGCTATGTTTGCGATACCCACATCATCGCCATAAACAAACCAGGCGCATATCGTGGTCACCATCACCAAAGCAACGCCTTTTTCGCGAAATTTCAATCCGCCAAGTTCTTCATACTTTTCTCGCAACATTTTACATACAGGCTCTGTGTCCACTTTTTCCGGTGTGAACATAAAAATCAAGGTGAACCAACCCGTTGCGAGAAGAATAAGCACTAAGGGAAAACTCAGAGTCGTGTATTGCACGAATCCAACTGTATGGGCTCCCTGAGTGATTTTTTCAAGGATTTCGATCGCAAGAGGGACACGGGCTCCGCCCATAACCGTCATGGAACCTCCGATGATGCACCCCCAACCGAGCGCAAAAAACAACGATTTCCCAAGTTGTGACTTGCCACGCTCGAGTTTCAAAATAACGACCAGCTCCATCACCAACGGAAATAACATCGCCGCAACGGCATGCTCGGACATGAAACAGGAACTGACTGCTGAGAAAAAATAAATGCCACTGATCAGACGGACGGGACTGTCTCCCCATTTCCCTAAAAACCACATGGAAAGTCGAGAGCTCAAGCCGCTGGCGATCATCGCCGCCGAAAGGATGAAGGCTCCCAATATGAAAAATACGGCTTTGTTGCCAAAAAAGGAATAGGCCTGCGCGGAATCCATGATCCCCAGCATGGGAACGGCTCCAATGACCAGAAAACTGGTGATCGAAAGGGGAATCAAATTGGTCGCCCACAAACAGACACACAATCCAAACAGACAAAGGGTTCTGTAGCCTTCGAGGGAGAGATCGTCGGGGCCATCCAGACTGAGAAAAAACGCAAATAAAGAAAAGAACAGAAGCAGAAACAACGCCCGGCGCGAGCGGTCGAGTATCACGATCCAAAGCGGTCTTTGGTCAATTATAATTTTTGCTGACCCTTCAAATGGCATTGCGGGGATTTCTAAATGGGGTTAAAGGAACTGACCAAAGTACCGCAATTTTCTTTTAACTTCAATGGTTTTTGAAAAACAAACTCGACAGGAGGGAGGGATGACACGAACGCGGAGTTATCATCCGTTTGTGTGATGATTTCAAGGCATGGGAAAACGAGTTGACAATAGGGGAAATATAGCCGATACAGGGTCAATCGTCGCGGCTACAACTCTTGCCAGGAGGTCACGGTGACTTTGTTGCTGAAAAATGGCGAAACAGAACCTCCATTGTAGGTGATCGTGGGATTTCCATTCACCTTGTTCGCCGTCACTTCACTGTCTGACGCGGCAGAATCTGCGGCGAGAACAAATCCATTGATGGTGGGATTGCCCGATATCTCGATTTGCTCTCCAGCGTAAATCATCCCTTGTACGGAGTTACTGATATTTCCCTGCAAATCGATATCGGTTCCTGCCATCAGGAAAATATTCTGAACTTCTTCGGGGTCGGAGGCCAGCTTCTTATTTCTCAAGGTGGCATTTCCCCCTACTGTAATATGACCTTCCGCAATGACGGTAACATCGAATGGATGTGCGGAAGAACCACTGTTACTCATCTCAGCACTGCCTTCAACATAATAAGTCCCTTCAAATGCTTCATCATCTCCTAAATCCCAAACGACGGGCGGCCCCGCACTGTAGCCCCAACCTTTATTTGCATTGCCAGAGGTCCTGAAATTTCCACTGACACTGGTGTCGTGGATGAATGTCCCGCCTCCGTTGCGTACGATACCGTCGGCTCCCAATACATATTGAGAAGTACTTTTATAATCTGAGATGTTCACGACAGGAATACCCTCCGTCGTAGCTCCACTCGCGGTGCCACCTCCAACTGAGGGGCTTCCGGTCGCGGTAAATGTTCCCGATGCGGTTGCGGTCGAACTGACCGATGGATTCCCGGTAAGACTCAAATCACTGTTGGAATGAACGCTTCCATTGCTTCCGGTTATTGTCGGATTCCCGGAGACAAGCAAATCGCCATCAGTAGCAAGGGCATGCTGAGCCTGATACAAGGCGCGGACCAATGTTCCTTCCACCTTGACCTCCACCCCTCCGACGGTTCCCGTTGAAGTCAGAATCACGGCATTGTCACTATCGGTCGTTTGATCGCCATCGTCAGAATTATCGACAATTGTAACCGTGTATGTCCCTGCACCCATGGCAATGTTTGTAAACGTCCCCGATGGCCAGTTGCTACCATTGATTTCGTCAGTGAATCCGTTGCTCAATTCTCCCGGACTTTTCCCGGTCGCATCGTAATTAAAATAATTGACCGCTCGATGAAATCCCGCTTCAGCAATATAGGCGGCCTGGCGTGTTTTGGTAAAATTTTTGGTGCGAGGAATGTCTTGCGCCGTCCACCGAACAGAAACAAAGGCCAGAGCAGATAACACGACCAATAAAATCAGAGCGGTCGTCAACGCAACCCCTTCTTGTCTGGAGAAATAACCTCTAAGCCGCATACCTTCTTCTCGAAGCCAATTTTTAAAAGTCATCATCATAGACCTCTTTAATTTCTCAGAATGACGTCAGATTTATAATCGAAGGTAATACTAGAATCGTTAGAATCCTGCATGTTGATCGTGACGCCAACCCTCTTCACAAGTGAGGTCTCGGTGACCCCATAAAAATCGAAGGACAGATTGGACACTTCACCCACCAGAGTAACCGGCGATCCACTGTCCACGGTTTTTGTGATAGTGGTTCCCGATAGGCCAAGGGTCACATCGTTGTACTTGTTGATCGTTACCAGTTTTGCATTGGCACTGGCTACGTAACCGTTTATCAACGCGGTATCTAAAGGAATACTGGTCGTTGTCGGTGTGCCATCAACAATATTGTATTCCGCCCGCCCAAAACTTGGATTGTAGATGACAATTTTATCACCATCTGTAAAAACAGATCCATTTACGACCGTAATGACCGTATCTCCCGCAGTGGTGATTGTCGTTCCCGAAGCTCCCGGTGGAGTGCTGGTGCGAACATCGTCATTGTTGACTCGATAACTGATGGAGGTTGAACTGATCGCGGTAACACTTTCCTTCGTGGGCAAACCAAACCCCGCCATCTTCAACTCTTTGGACAGAACCTTCATGGCATGTCTGCCCTTTGCCCGAATATCGGTGGAGGAATTCTCCGAATTCAAGACATCTTCCTGTAACGTAAAAATGTAAATGGTCGCGCCCAAAACAATCACCCCGATCAGAGAAGCAATCAGCATCTCCACGATGGTGAATCCACGCTCGTCAAGAAACTTTTTTGGGGGATGATTCAACATTTTTTCATTCGGCATTTTGCCGTCCTTGCTCATTGTGAAATTTGTGTGGTCAGCACAACAGAATTTGCACCGTTGTTCCATGTCACCGTAACGGTCACCAGATAATAAAAAAACAAGGTTCCATCTGCTGCAATCGACCAGGTTCGAGTGAAGTGAGCACCCGGAGTTCCCGTATTTCCAGAGGCGTCAATGGTCTCTCCGCTCGCATTCGCGGTCCACCCCGATGAATAGGATGGCGATGCCAATCCATCCGCGCCTGATAAAGATACGGTCAAGGCTGTATTTTGTATGAGCTCCAATTTGTCCTGAGCCAACGTAGTGGCAATCGTTTCATTACTGCTCTTTTGATTTCTAGTCATGATGGAACCTGATGTGGAGAGAAATAAAAACAAACCGATCGCAAGTATCACGACCGCCACCAGGATCTCGACCAATGTAAAACCACTCTCCTGAGCCCCCAGGCTGTTTTTGCTTTCAAAATCGCCCGCTGTCACTTTTTTCAAGGGATGTGCCTTTCGGATGAAATTATAATTCAGCAAAGTCATTATTCTCTCTGGATAGAAGCTGCTATTTTTGAGAAACGGCATAACCGCACAAACACACAAAGAATAACGGGGTAAACAGTGGGGAAACAAGTGAAGTGAAACTACCTGTTTTTACATTTACAGAGATAGAAGGTTTTTTATTCAATCCCCAAAAACGGGGGGAGAAACTCCCCCCGTTTTCAGTTTCCAAACAAAACCGAAAATAATATTTCCGGTTTTACAATTCCTTCCAGGAAAGCACTTCCACCGTCTTGGTTAAGAACGGATTGCCGTAACCCTGAAAGGTAACCGTCAAGTCTTTAGAAATCGAGTTGCTTGTGACAACCGAGCTGTCATTCGTTTCACTCGTTGCAATGATATAACCCTTGAGTGTCATTTTACCCGCCATGTTGATTTGCTCCTTGGCGGCAATGATCCCCTCGATTGTATTCGAAAGGGTTCCTTCCATATTGATATCGCCCCCCGCTAGAAAAAACAGGTTCTGGATATCTGCCGAGCGAGAACTCTTCTTGTAGTCCAAGAGATTCTGAGTTCCTTCGACCAGGATATTGCCTTCGGCAATGACAGACACCTTCCACGCGTCCTTATCACTGTCCTTATCTTTGTCTTTATCCTTGTCCTTGTCGCCGTCCTTGTCCTTATCCTTATCCTTATCCTTATCTTTATCTTTGTCGCCGTCCTTGTCTTTATCTTTGGCAGAGTCACTGTCTTTGTCTTTATCACTATCTGCGGCCAGTGCGACATTCGGCAACAAAAGATCCAGCAGAAGGCTTGCGCTGTCACTGTCTTTGTCCTTATCTTTATCTTTGGCAGAGTCGCTGTCCTTATCTTTGTCACCACTGTCACTGTCTTTGTCCTTATCTCCATCTGCGGATGCGACAGCATCCCCACACAAGCCCTCAGTATCACCATGAGCCAGATGAGCCGCTACAGCGGGTTGTGGCAAACACTTTTGAATCTGATTTTCCGGATTTCCCGGGGGCAAATGGCAGATCAGCACTTTGCCACTAGAGCAAGAGCCATCATCCTTAACACTCGCATCAATGAACTTGATGTTGCCATCCACATAATAAAGCCCTTCTGCATTGGTATCCCAGGCCAGCCAGCCTTCGTAATCGGCCGTGTTTGCATATGCCAGATTGCTCAGATTATTGTCGTCGGGAACCAAAGTCGTGCCCTCGGCATTGGTGATCGTTCCATCACTTTTGAGGTTATAATCTGCGTACGATCCCAAAGTTGACTGCTTGATTTGAGGAAAGTTTTCTGCACCAACGACGGTACAAGGCGAATCGCAGGAGTCTGCCGAAGTGATCCCTTGTGAAACATCATTGGAAGATCCTGTAATGGAGCCATTGGCATGAACACTCCCTTTGGTCCCATCGACGGAGGTGTTGCCTGTAAAGGTCAACGCGCTTTCGGTTGCGATGGCGTGTTCCGGGCTGTACAAAGCGCGATGTATGACCGCACGAACAGAAACCTCTGTACTACCCTTCGTTCCTTTGGAAACCAACTCGATGGTATTGTCAACATCCGTCGTGCCATCGCTGTCATTGTCATCATTGTCGCTCACGCTGACATTGAAAGTTCCATTCGCATAAGAAACATCGGTCAAATCCGCCGAATGCGTTGTCAAGAAATTGGTCAGCACACTGGTGAAGCCCTCTCCCGCATCGCCCGGCACATTGCCATTTGCGTCGTAGTTGAGGTAATTCAGAGACTTCTGTATTCCCGCTTCGGCGATATAAAAAGCAGAACGGGACTTGATATATTGCGCCGAACGCGTTCTATCGGTGGTCGACCAATTGACGGCAACCAATGCCAATGCGGCAAGGATAAAGCTGAAAAGCATCGTTGTGATCAGGGCAACCCCCTGCTCTCCAGAAAAATTCGACTCTAGAGAAACCCTCATTTTTTTTGCATATTGCATATAGCTCGTTTTGAGTTTTTTCATGACTGCTGATTCCTCAAAGTTATGTCTGATTTCAAATTAATGGTTGCCCTGGTATTAGTAGGATCGATCAACTTCATGGTGATTCCAACTTTTTCGATTGCGGAAGTTTCAACCGCGCCGTAAAAGTCAAATGACAAACCATCCCCAGAAGAAACATCTTGAATAACGGTCACCTCTTGACCGTCCACCGTTTTGACAACATTCTTGTCATTGAGATAAATTTTCACCGTGTTGTATGCCGTCACTGTCACGAGATTGGAATTGACGCCATAAATAAAATCCTGAACCACGGCCTCTTTCAGAGGAATGGTATTGGGGTTGCTTTCAGTTTCAGGAGTGCCTTCAATTTCAACAAACTCTGTGGTCCCCAAAGCCGGATCATGAATGACCACATTGTTGCCATCGCTAAAACCCGTTGCGTTCACCACATTGAGCGTCGTATCCTCACTTGCAACCGCTTTGGTTCCAGCAGACCCTGGAGGGGTCGTCGTCGATACGCCGCCAACATAAAAGGTGATCGAAGTGGAATCAAATGCAACGATCCCTGAGTTTTTGGGCATTCCATGCCCTGCCATCCTGATTTCTTTGGACAGAAGCTTGATCGCCAAGCGTCCTTTTGCCCGAATCAGTGTGCTGTCGTTTAAATTCTCGAAAGCACTCTGTTGCTGAATAAAAATCTTAAATACCGCAATAAGCAAAGCCGAACTGATCGCCATGCCTATCAAAATTTCCGCAAGAGTCACACCGTCCTGCTCGTTTCTTTTTATTTTTTTTAGAATATTCACGCGATTTCCCCAGCCTTAAGACGTTGTCCATCATCATTCCCAGAGCGCAACCCAACAACTCCCACAAGTCCCGCCTGGCATTGGTAGAATTTTAAAACAATTACCTGGACCTGAGCCACGGTCCTGCTTCTAAACTGTTTTAATCACTGTCCTTATCTTTATCCTTCGCAGAAGCGTCACTGTCTTTGTCTTTATCGCCGCTGTCACTGTCCTTGTCCTTATCTTTGGCAGAGTCACTGTCCTTGTCCTTATCTTTGGCAGAGTCACTGTCCTTGTCCTTATCTTTGGCAGAATCGCTGTCCTTGTCCTTGTCTTTGGCAGAATCGTCTTCAGCTTGTTCGGCAACAGACACCACGGCAACGCCGACATCCTGATTGATCAAAGTATGCAAAGTCTCAGTTCGTGAACTTTTATCCACCCAGGCAACACTCACACCCACATCGTAGAGATGGTTAGCATTCGCCACAGGCTCGATCGTCCAGGTTCTTGTGTAACGAGCATCCGAGCCTCCAGTCGCACCCAACTCATCCACGACTTCATCTCCCGAAGAATCCCAAACCCCTCCCGACAATGCGGGATTGGTCAAACTGCCATCGGATGGCAGTTCACTGGAACGCGCAACGTTCTTAAAATACTCAATCTTATCTTGCGCAAGAGTGACCGCTATACTTTCCATCTTGCTTCTTTTATCCAATCCGATGATAGTGCCCGTCATCCCACCATAGGCCAAGACACCTGCCCCGAATAATGCGATGGAGATGAGCAACTCAACCATACTGAAACCCTTTTCGCCTTCGCTATCTCCGGGCCGGATTATTTCTGATTTCCTATCCTGAGTTTTCAAAACAATTTCTCCAAGTTAAGATGGTTCTCAAAATTACCAAAACACCTTGCAAACGGTCGTTCGATGAAATTTTTTAAAATAATTTGACTTTGATAATTTTATGATAATCCAATAATTAGAAACCGCAACCATTAATCACTTCAAAGAGTTTCAGAGTTAATAATCATTATTTTAAAATATCGTTCGCCGACACCCAACCGTCAACCCACAAATACCCTGCACTTACAACCCATGAGTTGGGAAACTTGCCCAATCACCCCAACAAAAGCAACTCCCATGCCAATTTTAATGCGAAGAATCAGCGCATCCCATAAGACCCACCCACACAAGGAGTTAGAAGATTAAAAAATTTAACAAATAATTTTATAATTATCATATTAAGAGAAATATAATAAAAATAGAGTAATTTATCATTAAATGTTATAATTAATGTCAACAAATGAACAACTATTCAATTTAATAAAAACTTAATTTAACACATAAGCAATGCGTCTATTTTTTAAGTGTTTTCCCCAGCTTCTCTTCCACAGAAGCGATCTTTGACTCCAATCTCCCTTTGGCCCCTTTGCGGTAATCAATTTTTATGGAGCAGGAAATGCGGTCGCAATCGGAGCTCATTTTCTCATAACATTGCTTCACAACATTCATCACCTCATCCCATTCCCCCTCCAGAACGGTTCCCATCGGATTCAACCGGTAGTCCACACCGCTTTTGTCTATAATATCTAATGACCGGCACACGATGGAGCTCACACTTTCGCCACGAGTCATAGGGGACATGCTGAATTCGAGTAATATCATTTGGATTGAACTCCTGAAAAAAAATTTAAGGTAAATTTTTGAATATAGAATTATTTGCTTGCATTTTAAGTAGATACTGTGGAATTATCAAGGGCTCCCCATTCGGAAATCCAGTATTTCTCGAAAATCTTAGGGAAAAGGTGGAAAAGCGCATTGCGCAAGATTGATCAGCTACGCAAAGATATAACCAAATTAGACGGCCAGCTTCTGGATTTGCTCAATAAGCGGGCAGGTTTGTCAGTTGAAATTGGCAAGGAAAAAGCTCTCAGGGGAGATCCTGTTTACGTTCCCCATCGTGAGCGCGAGATCCTTGACGACCTCAAGGCCGCCAATAAAGGTCCGTTCCCGAATTCCGCAGTCGAAATTCTGTTTCGGGAAATATTCTCTGCTTCCCGGGCTCTTCAGGAACCGACGCGTGTTGCCTTTTTAGGACCCAAGTCTACATTCTCCCATCAAGCCGCAGTCAAACATTTTGGGCATTCCGCCCAGTTTGATCCTGCTCCCAATATCGAATCTGTCTTCAGTGCGGTTGAGCAAGGCAACAGTGACTATGGCGTGGTTCCTGTGGAAAATTCCATTGAAGGAACTGTCAATCTGACCCTCGACTGTTTTGTAGACTCTCCTCTTTTGATCTGCGGTGAAATGAATTTGAAAGTATCGCATTTCTTGATGTCAAAAGCCGAAAATATCTCCCATATAAAAACCGTGTATTCGCATCCGCAACCTTTTGCGCAATGCCGAAACTGGTTGAACAAACATTTGCCCGGAGCTGAGCAGATTCCTTCGTCCAGCACAGCTTCAGCGGCTGAGACCGTTTGCGACAAGCAAAACTCTGCGGCGATTGCCGGAAAACTGGCGGCCGAAATCTACGGACTCAACATTCTGGCAGAAAATATTCAGGACCGGCAGGAAAATTTCACTCGTTTCCTTATTATAAGTAAAAATCCGGCACAAAAGACCGCTAAAAATAAAACATCCATCCTGTTTTCTATCACGGATGAAGCAGGATCTTTATTGAAAACATTACAGCTTTTTGCTCGCAAGGGCATCAACCTGACTCGCATTCAATCTCGACCTTTGCGAAACCAACCTTGGGAATATCTGTTTTATATCGATATAGAGGGACATGAGGATGAAGAAACGGTCAGCAAGACGATCAAGACCCTTGCCAAACGTTGCCTCTTTTTACGCAATTTAGGCTCTTACCCTCAAAAAGATTGATTGCATGAAACATTTTGAAAAATTATGCATCATCGGGGTGGGTTTGCTTGGAGGATCGCTTGCGCGTGTCTGCAAAAAAAAGAACCTCGTCGCAAGTGTTTCAGGATTTGGCAGAAATCTGGAATCTCTCGAATTGGCCAAACAGCTCGGCGTGATTGATATGTACAGCGATGATCTGGCCGAGGCTGTTAAAGATGCCGATTTGATCGTTTTCTGCTCACCGGTCGGCACGATTGTGTCACGGTTGCGAGAGGCTCTTCCGCATCTCAATCCTGGTTGTCTTATCACCGATGTGGGGTCCGTGAAGCTTTCTCTGGTTTCTGAAATCGACGCTATGATTCCTGAAAACCTGTTTTTTGTCGGGTCTCACCCCATTGCGGGAGGTGAGAAGTCGGGCGTTTCTGCATCGACCGATGATTTGTTTTGTGGTGCCAAGTGCATTGTCACGCCTTCTGGAAAAACTTCTGACCTGGCGTTGTCAAAGCTTAGAAATTTTTGGGCCGAGGTTGGAATGGAAGTGATTGAAATGTCCGCTGAAGAGCATGATCTGATTTTGGGAGCAGTGAGCCATCTGCCCCATGTCATCGCCTTCACACTCATCAACACGCTGACGGATGTGCAGTCAAAAAATTGCGATAATGTATCCAATTTCTCAGGAAAAGGATTGAAAGACAGCTCGCGTATTGCCGCCTCTGACCCGGTCATGTGGCGCGATATTTGCCTGCAAAATAAAGAAACTTTATTAAACTTGATCGGCGAATTTCAACGCAAGCTGGACCTTATCCGGCAATACATTGAGAACAACCAATCCGAGCAACTGGAAAGTTCTTTTCGCAAGGCGCAGAAACGCCGACTCGAAATGACTTGCGACGAAAAATGATTATAGCCATCGACGGTCCTGCCGGTAGCGGGAAAAGCACTGCCGCGAAAATCATCGCCCAGCGTCTGAACTTCCGTTATATCGACACGGGGGCCATGTACCGCGCTGTGGCTCTGAGCGCGCAAAGAAAAAACGCCGACTTGTACGATCTGGACGTCATCGCCGAAATAGCTGAAAAGCTGGACATTCAATTGATTCCTCAGGAGCAGGGGCAACAGGTTCTGGCCGATGGGGAAGATGTGACCGCTCAGCTTAAAAATGAAACCGTTGGTGCCGGGGCCGCGATTGTTGCTTCACAACCGAAAGTCCGGGATATTCTCATCGCCAAACAACGCGAACTCGGAAAATCCGGTCGTGTGGTGATGGATGGAAGGGACATTGGAACGGTCGTTTTCCCACAAGCGGAATTCAAGTTTTTTATGGAAGCAAACCCGGAGGAACGGGGTAGACGGCGCTATCTGGAGCTGAAAGAAAAAAATCCATCTGTAAATCTGGAAGAAATCATTGAACAAGTAAAAAAAAGGGATCACGAGGACAGGACCCGGGCAATTTCTCCATTGGTTATGGCGAAAGACGGCACTCTGCTCGACACCACTCACTTCAATCCAGACGAAGTTGTGGAACATATCCTGCAAACCATCAGAAAAAAAACAAATCTTTAAACATAAATATCATTAACCTTATCTACAAGAAAGAAAGCGAGAACAGAATGGACTTCAAAGAACAAATGGCACTGGACGCCATTGCCGACATGGAAGAACTTGACGGCAAATTGCTGATGAGCCCGGATGATAAAAAAGCCTACGAGGAAATGGAAGACTATTTCAGCAACAACCTGGCTCAATTCAAACAGGGACAAATCATCACCGGTATCGTCCTTGACCTGAACAAGGACATGGTCACCATTGATGTCGGCTTCAAATCTGAAGGCATGATTTCTGCCAGTGAATTTTCCGATCACGGCAAAAGTCTTTCCATCGGCGATCAAGTGGAAGTCTTCCTCGAAAGAGTCGAAGACAACGATGGCAATGTCGTTTTATCGAAAGAAAAAGCCAACAAAATCAAATTGTGGGGCGAGCTGGTCGAAACTTTTGAAGCGGATAAAACCATCACCGGTACCGTTATGGCCAAAGCTAAGGGCGGCTTGACTGTGGACATCGGACTGAAAGCCTTTTTGCCAGGTTCTCAAATCGATTTGCGCCCGATCCGAAATCTCGAAAAACTGATCGGCGAAAAATTCGAGATGAAGATCATCAAGATGAACAAGAAACGAGGGAACATTGTTCTCTCCCGAAGAGTTCTGCTCGAAGCACAACGCAAAAAGATTCGCGAAGAAACACTCACCCAACTCGAAGAGGGCAACCTTGTCGAGGGTATCGTCAAGAACATCACGGAATACGGTGTATTTGTGGACTTGGGCGGAATCGACGGTTTGCTTCATATCACCGATATGTCCTGGGGCCGGGTCAACCATCCCTCCGAGATGTTTTCCATCGGCGACCGAGCCGAAGTCATGGTTCTCAAGTTCGACAAGGAGAAAGAACGCGTTTCCCTGGGTCTCAAACAGATTTCTGCCGATCCGTGGGTCAACGTCGAAGAGAAATATGCCATCAATACCCGCATCAAGGGTCAAGTGGTCAGCATCACCGATTACGGCGTATTTGTTGAATTGGAAAAGGGCATCGAAGGCCTCATCCATATTTCCGAAATGAGCTGGAGCCGCCATGTGCGCCATCCAAGCAAAATGGTTTCTCTGCACGATAGCGTCGAGGCAGTGGTTCTTACTCTCGACAAAGATCGCAAGAGAATCTCTCTCGGCATGAAACAAATCGCTCCCAATCCATGGGATCAGATCGAAGAAAAATATCCCATCGGCTCTCAGGTAGAAGGTTCTGTACGCAACCTGACCGACTTTGGCGCATTTGTAGAATTGGAAGATGGCGTGGACGGTTTGATTCACATTTCCGACCTGAGCTGGAAGAAAATCAAACATCCGTCTGAAATCCTCAAGAAAAAAGATGCTGTCACCGCTACGGTTCTCAGCATCGACAAGGACAATTGCCGCATCTCTCTTGGCATCAAACAACTTCAGCCCGATCCATGGGGAGACATCGCAAAGAATTACTCCATCGGAACCAATGTTGAAGGCAAAATCATCAAAGTAACCGGATTCGGAGCCTTTGCTGAATTTGACGACGGTCTGGAAGGTTTGATCCACGTTTCTCAATTGAGCTCAAACAAAGTCACCAACCCCGAAGAAGTGGTTGCTGTCGGTGATGAGATCAAAGCCAAAGTGATCAAGGTGGATGCAGCCAACAAAAAAATCGCATTGAGCATCAAGGCTTTCGAGAAAAATCTTGATATCGACGCGATCAAAGAAGAACAAGCGGCACTGGAAGACTTCAAAGAAATGAAAGAAGATTCCGAACATGCCGAAGAAGCCAGTGAATAATATCATTCACAGGTTCTCTGACAGGGAGAAAAATTAAGTGGAACTACAAGTGCCGCCTAAGAAGGCTCCATTTTTGAAAAAATGGGTCAAATACACTTTGGGATTCACGGCACTGGTTTTTCTTCTGCCCCTGTTCTCCCGCTTGACACACATGGACTTCAACGACCACGGAAAACTTGCCGTGGTCGAGGTTCGTGGGGTCATCACCGACTCAGAAGATGTTGTCCGGCAATTGTCAGGATACCGACAAGACGACAAAATTCTAGGTATCATCCTGCGTATCGACAGCCCCGGTGGAGCCGTCGCCCCCTCGCAGGAAATTTACAGCGAAATCCTGAAAATACGCGCAAGTTCCAAACCTGTCTACGCTTCCATGGGCAATATGGCCGCATCGGGCGGATATTATATTGCCAGTGCCACTGATCGCATCTTTGCAAACCCCGGTAGCGTGACCGGAAGCATTGGCGTTATCATGGCCTTTTCCAACATTGAAGGTCTGATCGATAAAATCGGAGTGCGCCCCGAAGTCATCAAAAGCGGGGAATTCAAAGATGCAGGCTCCCCGACTCGGGCTATGACTGAAAAGGAGCGAAAGTACCTGCAACACGTGGTCGACGACGTCCATTCCCAATTCATCGATGCTGTTGCCGAATCCCGCGATTTACCGCTGAATGAAGTTACAAAAATAGCTGACGGAAGAATCTTCACAGGGCGTCAGGCTCTCGATCTGAAACTCGTGGACGAACTCGGCGGCCTCGAACTTGTCATCGAGCAACTGGCGATAAGAGCAGGTATCGAAGGCAAACCCAAAATCATTCAGGAAGAAGAAAAAGTCAGTCTCACCGATTTCCTGCTTGGAAGCTGGTCCCCGACCCGCTCCCTGCAATCCGTTACGTCGCCCGCTTTCACCCCATCACTCCAGTTCCTCTGGAACCTGAATTGAGAACAACTTTTCACCGATTCAAGCAGCACTCCTTTATAATCAATAAATTACCCTGCCTCGCCTACCCGCAATGACACAAAATGGGTAAATCTTTACACATATTTACATTGAATTTGCAAACAGAACTCAAATCGAATAGCCATTCTCATCAACCACCCTTTTTTTATATAAAAAACCCTCTTTAAATCATGCAAGTTAGCAGATCCTCTCTGATTCAATTCAAACTTTACGTTTCTTTGGCATGTTTTCTGCATTTATCTTTATAAGGATGCTTACTTGACGAAGCGAGTGCACGGAAAATGAACTAAAAATCAAATAGTCATTTACTTTTCAATAAGTTATAAATATAATCTGTCAGTAAACTTTATAAGGAGGGAATTATCGTGAGAACATCATTAAAAAACAACAAGGGTTTTACGTTGATCGAGTTGATCATGGTCATCGTAATTCTGGGTATTTTGGCTTCAGTCGCCATTCCCAGATTTATAGACCTGAAATCAAGTGCTACAAAATCTGTGGCCGAAGGAGTCACCGGGGCTCTCAAAGGTGCCATCGTCATGTTGCACGCTCAGTATATTTTGAACAGTACCACTTATGATTCCGGTACTATCCTGACCCAGGTAGATGGTGCGGATGTCGCACTGGGAACCAGTGGAGCGAATACCTTTACGGCTCTCATCGACACAGGTGTCACTTGCACCTGGACTTACACTGACGTGACAAGTCTTGCAGGTCAAGGAAGCGTTACCAGTGCTTCTGGAACGGGATGTAGCTGAGTTTGATTTTTTGAGATTTGCTCAAACCACAGTCCCGACATTGCAAAATGTCGGGACTGTTCTGTTTTGCCATTTGCTTCTGCTCAGTCAACGAGCAAAAGCTGTTTTTCACTGATTTCTGCATGCCCCCACCCTCACTATGAAAGCAGATTCCCAGTTCAAAATTGCATCCACCTCGCAATTCTGCCGGATTGCCTGCGCTGGAATCCTGATCCTCTGCCTTTTTCTCTTTTCCCGTCTGTGGAATCTGGAACAGTTCCCCGTCGTTTCCGATGAAGCCATGTACATCAACCTCAGCCAGATCGTAGCCGAGGATTTTAGCGACCGGGCTCTATTTCGCAAGGAGGGCAAACACCCGCTGTTCATGTGGTTTACAGCGATTTCTTTACAGGGAATTGACGATCCCCTGCTCGCAGGTCGGGTGGTTTCTGTTTTATCGGGCATCGCCTCATTGTTCGCCATTTTCCTGGTTGGCAGGATGCTTTACTCAGAGCGCATCGCCTGGGTCGCCTGTTGGATTTACCTGTTTTGCCCTTTCACCTTCTTTTTTGACCGTCTCGCACTTGTCGAAAGCCTGCTTTGCGCTACCGCACTCTGGACCGCCTGGGTCGCCTTGAAACTGGCACGCGGAGAATGGCAAGACCCACGCGCCTATTTTATTTTGGGCATCCTCGCAGGACTGTCTTTTTTCACCAAGGCCGGAGCACTGTTATTTTTTCCCGTTATTCTTTTCATTTTTGCGCTGTGGAAAATGCCGAAACGCAGTGATTTGATGCGTTCACTGAGTGGGGCGATTTTAGGAGCCGGACTATGGATCATCCCACTAATGCTATTTGGCAAAGAGATCGGCTTTTTCAGTCGCACCGCCCTCATGCAATTGCCACAGATATTCATGGCCCCCCGAGAACTGGCCACCTTTCCCTGGCAACACTGGGGCAATAATTTTCTGGCCATGACCGGATTTTATATCTCATACCTCACCCTGCCCTTGTGCCTTGTCCTTTTCCTTGGAACTGTGACCGCGATCCGCAATAAAAAACGGGAAGATCTGACTTTGATGTTCTGGGCCTTTTTTCCACCTGTTGTGATCCTGCTGTTCACCAAAGGATTTTATTCTCGCTACCTGTTGCTGTTTGTTCCCCCTCTTATTTTGCTTTCAGCGCGGGGTTGTGTGGAACTGGGAGAATTTCTCAGCCGTCGATGGCAATCTCAGCCTGCAAAAAATTTCTGGAGCACAGGAGCCATCGCCCTTGTCCTCATCACAATGCTCTCCGACGGTTTTTTTTTGCCTGGAAATGGGTCAACGATCCATTGAACGCCCCCCTGTCCGCTCTTGATCGCACCCTTTACATTGAAGGCATGAACTCCGGTTACGGATTGAAACCTGCGGCGGAATTTCTGGCACAACAAGCTCGGAACAGAAAAATCATTTTGATCATCCCTGCCAAGCCGGGGAACTCGCCCGACGGTGTCCTTATCTATCTTAGGAACAACCCCGACATCAGCATCGTGCACGCGCCCTGGTGGCCGCAAAACCCGATTCTGGTTCCTGTGGGCCCGTTCCCTTATTACGCCCACAAATACGCACGCAAAGCGGTCGGCATCCGAACTTTTCCCGCTGACAGAGACATTTATTTCATCTATCCTTACACAAACTATCCCGAAGCCTTGTTTCTGGGAAACAACCCGGGATTCAAAAAAATCTGGAGCTTCCCCAAACCCGATCCCCAATTTTCAGTCACTATTTATAAAAAATCCGGTAGCATTTCACCCCAATGACTCAAAAAGTAAAAACAACGACCGGCATACCATCCACCCGCCTGACTTGCGGCTTCATCTTTCTCATCACCTTTGCTGTTTTTAGCGGAGCTCTGGACAACCAGTTTGTGTTGTGGGATGACAATGGTTTCATCTACAACAATCCGTTCATCACCTCCCTGAGTCTGGAAAACCTGTGGACGATGGCCACGACCTTTCATTACTCAAACTGGCAACCCTTGTCCTGGCTGTCTCACGCCATCGACTACCAGCTTTTTGGTCTGCACCCCGCCGGACATCATTTGACCAGTGTGTTGTTTCATTGCTGGAACACTTTCTGGGTCTTTTTGATTGTTCGCGAGTACCTGGCCTACACCTGTAAAAAAAATCTGGATGTCCGCGTTCTTTGGCAGTCTGCTTTAATAGCCGCATTTTTCTTCGGCCTGCACCCTTTGAGAGTCGAATCCGTGGCCTGGGTTTCCGAAAGAAAAGACGTGCTCAGCACCTTTCTTGCCTTCCCCGTGTTCCTCACCTACCTGCGTTATGTGACCGCACAGGAGGCAAAAAGAAAATTATTTTGGATGCGAATCAGTCTGGTTTTATTTTTTCTATCATTGACAGCGAAGCCCATGCCCTTGACACTTCCTCTGATATTGCTTCTATTGGATTATTACCCATTCGCGCGCTGGCAAAAATCCTCCGACTTGATCCCGCTGATTCGAGAGAAAATTCCCTTTTTTGTCTTGAGTCTGGCCAGCGTCCTCATCACCCTGCTCGCGCAAAATCAGATTGGAGCCATAAAAAATTTTGAACAGATTGTTTTAACCCGACGCATAGCCAACGCTTTCCAAAGCCTTAGCAGCATCTATCTGGAGAAATCTTTTTGGCCTGTAGTCTTGTCACCCTTTTATTATTACCCCAGAACCTATGAAGGTGTCTGGATTTCGGTGGTCCTGTTTCTAACGATCAGCGGGTTGTGTTATCAAAGCTGGAGAAAAGAAAAACCCCTGTTTGCAATCGCCTGGCTGTATTTTCTGATCACCCTGCTTCCTGTGATCGGGATCGTACAAGTCGGTGAACAAGCCGCCGCCGATCGATACACCTATTTCCCTTCACTCTGTCTGAGCCTTCTTGTTGGAGCCGGAATTTATTCTGCACGCCACACTAAGATCACGGCACAGAAAATCGCACTGGATAAAATAGCCATTTTTGCGATGTCCGCAGTTCTTGTCCTGTTTTCCACGCTCACTTTCAAGCAGGTAAAGGTATGGGAGGAATCACTCAATTTTTGGGAACAGGTTGGCAAAACCAATCCCGAACGCGGAGCCTGGACACTGGCAAGACGCGGGAATGTTCTGCTACTGCGTGGGCAGGTCGACGAGGCCATCCAATTATTTGTCGAAGGATTGAAATACCGTCCCAACGACTTCTATCTGCATTTCAGCCTGGGAACGGCTTATACCCTGAAGAAAAAATATGTGGAAGCTGAAAAAGAATATTTAAAAACCATGTCCATCTCCCCCAATGTAGCATCTGTTCACAATGCTCTGGGGAAATTGTATGCCGCAACGGGAAAGCTGGCACTCGCAGAGGAGAACTTGAAAAAAGCTATTGAAATCACCCCTCGTTTTCCACTGGCCTATCTCAACCTGGGAGAATTGTACCTAGCGCAGAACAGACTGCAATTGGCGGAAGACGCTTTCAATACAGCCTTAAAAGATCACCCTGCATCGGCCAACGCTTACGACAATCTGGGCACCATCTATTCCAGACGTAAGGATTATGCAAAGGCAGAGCAATACTTTCAGAAGGCAGTCAAAAAAGATAAAATCTATTTTCAGGCATTCATCCATCTCGGAGAACTCTATACGGAAATCGGGGAAGTAGGAAAAGCAGAAAATGCTTACCGCAAAGTTTTGGAAATTTTACCCGACTGGAAGGAAATACAGGAACGGATCACCGCTCTGCGCAAAACAGAAATACGCGCTCCGCACTAGAAATTCAGAGAAATATTTTGGGGCCCAATATATATTGGGGGTCAAATCTTGAATCAATACTTTTAATTTGAATAAAAACCCGATTGGATCAGAGATGCCGATGGTACCAGTCAGCTTGCCAACGCGATTCTTGAAAGCGAAAACTAAAATCTCAGAGATTCGATTTTTTTGAGAGGAGAATCAGCCAGTGCCATTTGATCTTCGTAACCCAGTTTGTTTCGACGCAGGTCGAGTTTTTTCAAGGTCTTTGCAATTGGGGAAGCTATGATGGCTCCAACCCCTTTGCCCGTGATAAAATTTCCATTGAGATACAGCTCTTCCAAACCGGTCAAACCCGTCGATTGCGCCAAAGCGATGGCTCCCGCATCGGTCGCCAGAACATCCATCAATTTCAAGACCCGCAATCCTTTCAAACACTTCGTTCGAGACAGATGAGTCGCGCCTTTTTCGTTGATGTCATTCGCACTCAGATTGAGTCTTTCCAGCGTATTCAGATGTTTTGAACCTGCCAGAGCCAAAGCCCCAATCTGGGTGATCCCGTTATTTTCCAGATTCAATGTCTTGAGATTTTTCAACTTCTCAGATTCCGCCAAAACCACCGCACCTTTACTGCGCAGTGCGTTGTTCATCAAGTTGAGTTCTTGCAGATTTTCAACATGATCGGAATTTGCCAACGCCATGATTCCGCTGAAGTCGAGGCCATTGTCTCTCAGGGAAAGCGAACGCACATCTTTCAATCTGGCGGAACGCGCCAGAGCGGTGAGGCCTTTGTTCCCCAAATTGCGTTCGTTGAGATTTAAAACGCCATCTTTCAAATGATCCTGAATCAGTATACGGACATGCATATCGAGAAGAATGTCTTCTCCCTTCTGATCGAAATCGTTGTCCCGCATGTGCAATCCCGCAAGTTTCTTGAAATGATTGGAACGCGCCAGTGCCTGAGCCCCTTTATTGCCAATGGAATTTGAGTCCAGAATCAAACGTTCTATTTTTGAAATGGTAGGGGATTGGGACAAGCGAAGTGCGCCCGCATCGTCGATGCCGTTCCAGCCCAGATTGAGTTCTTTGACAGGAGTAAAAGCACCTGTCTGCAACCATTGATCCAGACACCCGCGCCCGATTTCATTTTTTCTCAAATTCAGAAAATGCAGTGAGGTGTTCGCCGTTCCATCGGGGAATTTTGTCAGGACATGCTTGCCAAGCTCATTCATTTCCAGAGACAAGCGTTCCAGTTGCTTGAGCTTTGGTGATTTGATCAAAGCCAGCGCACCTGCATCGCCCACCGAGTTTTTGATAAGGCTGATGGTTTTCAAATTGACCAGATATTCTGAATGCGCCAGAGCCTGCGCTCCATCGTCACCGATCTCATTGGCATCCAACACCAAATGCTTCAGATTGTGGAGTGTTTTGCATTGCGCCAAAGCCTTCAATCCCCGGCAGGTCAACTCGTTCCAACTCAAATTAAGATGCGACACACATTCCATATCTTTTTGCTTGGCGAGAAAAATGATCCCCGAATCACCCATGCGTTCGTAGCTCAAATCCAGACACCCGGGATTTTGTTCGAGCTTTTCGCGCAACATTTTTACGATATAGAGGCCGCGTTCGTCAGTGATCATTGCGTCAACATCCCTCCGGTATTTCAGGGAACAAATCACATTTGATTGTTTCCAGTTTTCTCAAGCGCGGCGAATCCAATAATGTCTGCAAACCTTCTGGCTCCATTTTATTATAAAGTAGGTGAAGGTGGGTCAAACTCTCGAGTCCTTTAGCCTCAGCCAGAGCAAGCATCCCGGCACGCCCAATACGGTTGCCATCGAGATGAAGAGTTTTCAGTTTGTGAAGATTTTCTGATTCGGCAAGCGCAATGGCACCCTCATCGCCTATGCGATTGAAAGACAAGTCCAGTGTCTCCAGTCGCCCAAGGTATTCAGACTCCGCCAGAGCAATGGCTCCCTCATCCCCCACTCGATTGGTATACAAGCTGAGATAACGCAGTTTGGTAACGTTGGGAGAATCGGCAAGTGCCTTTACACCTTCATCCCCTATGCGGTTTTCATAAAGCCAAAGTTCCCTCAAAGAAGAAAACAACTCGCAGCCTGCCAACTCTTCGAGTCCTTCGTCTTTGATTTTGTTGGTGTGGAGATACAGCACCTCCAAACCTTCCAAAGCCAGATTCTCTGCCAGCTCGGCACAAATTTCATTATTGATTTTTCGACTGGAGAAATCCAAGGTCTTGCCGTCCTTGCTTCTGCCACGTCTCAACCACTTGCGTATATACCCAAGATCGTCCGCCATGCACCTCGTCCATTTCAGATAAAAGGTTTATTGTATATTCGCGGGCGAAAATGTAAAGCGCGAACTGAAAAAAATATTTTCATCCAGCATCAGTATGAATCAAAATAACATTAAAATTTGTTTTTTACTCATTTTCGCTACATAGTATAGTTCTTTAGTGGGAAAGAAACTAACAATCGCTTCAGTTGTTCCTGACAAAGGTTATCACTATGACTCATGGAAGTCGATTCATGCTGGTTGTTGGCAGAGGTGAATACGCCGTCATCGTCGAATTTGCGGATCTTGCCTCCTTGCAACGCCTGCGGCAGGAGGCGGAAGCCAAACAATTGACCTGCAAACAAATCAGTATCGAAGAGTACATTCCCACATATTGCGGACGCCGTTATTTCGACATGCAAAATCCCGTGACTAAAAAACTTTTCAATCTCGACTACCTCATCACCGCTTGGGAAAGCGATGAAAAACATCATGCCGATGAGGGAACAAACGAATGGTTCATCCACTGAAACCGCAATAAAAAGTCGCCAGTCCCCCATCCCTTCCTCGCTTTGAGCTCCTCTGCCGAACTTTATTCAAAATAATTAACCGATTTAATATCAATCGGTTATAAAAATTGAATCAACTTTTTTCATCCACTGACTTAATTTTCACTTTTTTACGTCGATAAGCAACCCAAGTTGAAACATGGGGCCTTGGTTGATGGGGAAGACTCCACAGTTTTCATAAAATGCTGAAAATTAAGGTCGTATTATGGAAGTCTCAAACACATCGCCGCAAGCCTCACCGCTCCTTGAGCAAAACCAATTTCAGGGCAAATTAGAAGTATCCAATTCTGCCCGTTTGAGTGTCAAAACCAAAGAAGGCGACCTCGTCACCCTGTCATCGTCATCTCAGAATTCTTTGCAGGGCTCTGAAAAAACATCGTCCTCGGAGGATGGTGCGACTGTTAAGGAATTTTCCAGCACCTCTCTGGCGGCCTCCAGATATTCGATTCAAATTCAGGGCGACTTGAACGAGGAAGAGTTGAAGGCGATAGAAGATCTTGCAACACGATTCACACCTTTGGCTGACAAATTCTTCAATCAGGGAGATGTCACCCTTGAAGATACCGGGAAGGTGTTGACTTCTTCTTTGGGCGTATTGCAGGAAATAGACGTCGAACTCCGGCAAACGATCACCGCACAGTTCAGCGAATCCCGTTACAGCCGACAACCCACTCAAAATTCGGCGCAACAACGGACGCAACAACCGGACCCTTATTTCAACGCAGAAAGTTTACAAAGACAGGAACCAGCCCCACCGTCCCCCCCCAATATCCGCGATATTGCGGGGCTGGTTCAGTCTGTTCTGGAAACAGCTCTGTCCAAGCAAGCCGATAAATTGTTGGGTGATAAAAAGACGTTAAAAACTTTCGAGGAACTATCGACTCTGCTCCGAAATAAAGTCAGCGAACTTTTGAAAGAAAACCTGGACAACCCACAAACAAACGCTCCAACGGACGGAACCACTCAACCCAACCCCAGCGAACAGGCCGTGCAAGTCTAAACAATCTGCGCTAGCAACGAGGTCCCAACTTTTATTTTTTCGCAAGCAGAGGCTGTAGATTTTTCCATACCGTCTCGGCAACGACTTTGTAACCGTCTCCTGTGGGATGTATGCCATCGGGGCGGGTCCATTCTTCTTTTGCCGCAACACCTTCCAGAAAAAAAGGAATCAACGGCAATTCGTATTCTTCGGCGATGGATACGAATACATCCTCAAAACCTTTGGTGTATTCTTCTCCATAATTGGGTGGAATCTTCATACCCGCCAGCAATATCCGCGCATTCTTCTTTTTACAAAACGCAATGATCTCTACCAGATTGGAACGCATTTCTTCCAGTGCCAATCCACGCAATCCATCGTTGGCTCCTAGTTCCAGAATCACAATTTCAGGGTTCAGCGTCAGCAACCAATGGATGCGCCTGAGTCCGCCCGCTGTGGTATCGCCACTGACGCCACCATTGACCACGCGATACGAAAACCCTTCTGCCTTCAACAAAGCCTGCAAACGCGAGGGGTAATTCTCCTTTTCAGTAACACCAAAACCTGCTGTCAGGCTATCGCCAAATGCCAGAATCACCGGCTGGGATTCTGCATTTATTTCATCTATATCCGCAGACATCAGAATCCCGATCGCGAAAAAAAATACCAACAATTTGAAACAGATTCTGCAACAATAACGCACATGGTTCATCCTATTCATATATAAATTCTCACGATAATGAACGGAAAATTATTTTGATTGCAATTAAAAATCTCAGCAAACACCTTATGGCCGGAGGTGTCCGGGTCAACATCTTAAATCAAATCAACCTGCACATTCCGCGTGGACAATTCACAGCCATTACGGGCGCGTCGGGAAGCGGTAAAACCACGCTACTGGGTTTGATCGCCGGACTCGATGCGCCGTCTCAGGGAGAAATCCTTATTGACGGACAGGATATCACGAAATTCGACGAAGACGCACTCGCCGATCTTCGGGGTCAACGTTTTGGTTTCATCTTCCAAAGCTTTAACTTGATCCCCACTTTGACAGCCATCGAAAATGTTGTGCTCGCGGCAGAGCTCAACCAAACCGCAAAAGCCGCTCAAAAATCCAGAGACTTGCTTGAGGCCGTCGGATTGGGCAAACGCACCGGACATTATCCCGCACAACTTTCCGGCGGAGAACAACAGCGTCTCGCATTGGCACGCGCTTTTGTCAACGAGCCCGACATCATTCTTGCCGACGAACCGACCGGAAACCTCGATTCTAAAAACGGTGAACGCATCCTCGAACTCATCTTCGAAATGCATCGCACTCAACACACCACCATCGTCATGGTGACCCACGAATCTCATATCGCAGAAAAAACAGAACGCATTCTGCGCATGGCCGATGGGCACATAGTCGAAGATACTCTGACCTCGAACACCGCATCACAAAATACTGAATGAAATCACACGGACTCAATTTCACACAATCCTTCCGACTCGCAGTGGCAGAATGCCGGGGGGCCTGGGGACGACTCAGCTTCTTCATCCTCTGCATTGCGATTGGCGTGGGCGCGGTCGCGGTCATCAATACCTTTTCCGTATCACTACAAGATTCCGTCGTCGGCGAATCGAAAAACCTGCTGGCCGCTGATATCGAGATCAAAAGCAGTTGGGAGCAAAGTCCTGAAGATCAAAAGCGAATGCATGAAATATTGCCTCCCGATTCGCAAATCGTTTCGATCAAGGAATTGCACGCAATGGCACGTTTTCCAGATCCGAATGCTACGACGCAAATGGGTTCTCTGCTGGCAGAATTGAAGGCGGTTCCTCTGCAAGCTCCACGTTATCCACTTTATGGAAAACTGGAAACACGACCGCAAAAGTCCATCGAAGAATTGCTCGGAAACGGCGGAGCCATCGTCGAACCTTCGTTTCTGGAGCGGAGCGGATTGCAAGCCGGTGATACTTTTCAATTGGGAAAAGTGGAACTCAGCATTCGCGCGATTGTACTTTCCGAACCCGATCGACTTTCTCGCGCCTTCAGCATTGGGCCCCGTATTTTTGTATCTCTGGAAACCTTGCAAGCGTCAGAATTGATCCAACCGGGTAGCCGGGTACGTCACAAGCTCCTCATCGCTCTGCCCAAGACAAGCAGTCTCGACACTACTTCGGTGATCCTGGAAAAAGAACTGAAGGACAAATCGGCATCCGTCAGAACTTATAAAGACAGACGCTCATCGCTGACAGACTCCATCGATCGTATGGGTCGTTATCTCGGCTCTCTTGCCATCGTTGCCTTGCTGATGGGAGGGATTGGTGTGGCCATGATCGTACAAGCTTTCATGGCGCAAAAGCTCGACTCCACAGCCGTTATTAAATGCCTCGGCGCACGTGCTCAAACGATCTGGAAAATTTATTTGATTCAGGCACTGCTCCTGGGTGCAATCGGATCTCTCATCGGTGCCGGAAGCGGATACGCTTTTCAATATATTTTGCCTGCAAAATTATCCGGTCTGCTCTTGGTTGAAGTCAAACCGGAATTTTACTGGATACCTGCGATACGCGCGATTTTGCTCGGATTGGGAACCACCGCACTGTTTTGTGCCTGGCCCTTGTTGCAGGCCGCGCGCACCCGTCCCTTGCGTATTTTCCGAAGAAATTTTGAAGACACTTCGCCGCAGGAAAGCAAAAAACAACGCGTCCTTGCCTTGTTGATATTTTTCGCGGGTTTGTCCCTGCTCGCATATTGGCAGGCAGGTTCGATCCTGAGAACCGGGATATTCCTCGGAGCGTTGATCGTTGCGATTCTCATCTCAAGCGGGGCGGCACTGCTTGCCATCCGCCTGCTCAAAAAACTTCCCGCAGGCGGCAACCTTGGCAATCGCTATGGCCTCGCCAACCTGCATCGTCCAAACAACCAGACCCTGCCCATTGTTTCCTGTCTGGGCCTCGGTGTCATGCTTTTGCTGACGGTACGCCTGACACAAATGGATGTGATGATCATGCTCAACGGGAACACTGAAAAATCGCCGCCAAATTATTTTTTCATCGACATACAATCCGATCAAATCACCACTTTCAACGAAGCCATGTCGTCGGTCGCACCCACGGCCAAGCGCGACTTGACGCCGCTCATCCGATCTCGGCTCTACTCGGTTGACGGTCGTAAAATCGAAGACTGGAAATATAAAAACCAGGCGCAGGAAGAGTGGTTCATCAACCGGGAATTCGTGCTGACTTTCAGCGATAAAGACACGCCACCCGAAGGCAACAGCATCATCAAAGGTAAATGGTGGGGCAGTGAAGGCACAACAAAAGCGGAGGTTTCACTGGAAGAAGATGCCGCGCAACGTCTGGGGCTGGACATCGGGGGAATATTGACGGTGGACATCCAGGGCATCCAGGTATCGGCACCTGTAACCAACATTCGCAAGGTGGACTGGCGCAACATGCGAACGAATTTTTATATGATCTTCTCCTCTGCCGCACTGTTAGGTGCGCCTGTAACCTACGTGGCAACAGCTCATGTGCCTGCAGAAAAGGAAATCGCTGTACGACGGGCGGTGGTCAACAAACTCCCGAATGTGACCGCACTCAGTTCCAGCGACATCATCAAAACGGTGCAAAGCATCACCGAGAAACTGGCGGGGCTGGTCGATTTCATGTCGGGATTCAGCATCTTCTCCGGCCTCATCATCCTTTCGGGGTCCATCGCTTCAACCAAGTACCGTCGCTTGAAAGAAACAGCCGTGCTCAAAATTCTCGGAGCGCGACGCGCAACGGTCATCCGTATCCTCTCTGCTGAATATGCGGTGTTGGGAATCCTTGCGGGTTTGGCGGGAGGGGGGCTGTCGATTTTACTGTCCTGGACTGTCATGAAATACCTGGTGAAAGCTCCCTGGCATTTTCATCCATTGGCCGTAATTACAGCGACCGGACTCACTGTACTTGCCGTTGTCATCACCGGAATACTTGGCAGTCTCGATACCATCAAAAATCGGCCGGCAAAAACCATCCGCCAAATCATATAGAGCGGCTCACGATTGCGCTCAATCCGCACTGGTCGCTCGTCAATGCACGGCCATATTGCCCCTCCGGCGAGGAGTTAGACCATGCCGACAGCAGATTGGCGCATTTGCGCCCGTTGTTGCGGCGTCATTTGTAATTGTTCGAGACGATTGTCGCCAAAATAATCAATGTAGAGGAAGATGTATTCCCGCACACACGTCCGCAAATCCCATTTCGGATCGTGATCGCGTTCAAATTTGTTGAACACCTCCATCGCGTCGTTGATACTCAAACCCTTTTCGACCGTGAAGTAATAATCCATCGCCAAATCCCATTCCGGATTTTTGTAAGGCACGACACCGTATTTTTCCGGCTCGAATGCAACCGGACTGTAACGCCCCAGCACAAAAGTCATGAACCCCAACGAATGGATGTGTTCCTTGTTTTCTTCGCAAAAGCGTTTACTGTCTTCCGTCTCACCTTCCGTCTCACCGGGAAACCCGAAGAATCCCATGATGTGATTCCAGATACCCGCCTCAGAAGACAAGCGGAGATTCGTGCGAATCGCATCCAGATTCGTGGCCTTGTCCATCAGACGCAGAATACGCTGATTGCCCGATTCGTAACCAAAATGCAGGTAACGACAACCCGACTTGGCGGCATCGTCCCAGACCTCCTGATCGAGCAGGCTTTCTTCAAAGCGCATGTGCGTCGTCCAGGCGATATCCACATTTTGCGCGATCAACTCGCGTGACAGTTTTCTGAAATGCGCGGGAGGATAAGACTCATCCGTGAAATGCATGTAGCGCGTGTTGTATTTGTTTTTGAGAAATTTGATTTCTTCGACGATCTGCGGCACCTGTTTGGTACGGAAGCCCTCGACGTAGCCCTGAAAATGATCGCAGAAAGTACAGCGTCCCCAGTAACATCCACGTGTCGCAAGGTATGGCAGGATGAGACGCGGCACAAAATATTTTTCCAGCGGGAGTCCATCAAAATCAGGCGGCGGCAACTTGGCCATGTCTTCGGCGCATACTTCAGAATTGGAGCGTATTCCATCTGGCGTCTTGTAAATCAGGTTGGGCAGTTTTGAAAAATCGCTTTCGCCGTTTTCGATCGTTTCAATCAATTTAAGAAAAGCCGTTTCACCTTCATAGATGATTGCCGAATCGTAGTATTGAAACAAACGCTCGTTGACTTTCAGTTCATCGCGCAGGCGGGTGACGATATTTCCCCCCAGTGTAATGTGTGTGTCGGGAAAGTCTTCCTTGATCATTTTGCAAAAAGTAAAGGCGGCGATGACTTGCTTTTGCTGAACCAGCGAAATACCGACGACACCGGGTTTTTCCTTCTGCATGACCGGACGGATGAGGCGCGTGTAGACATCGCGATAGATATTGATTTGCTCGTCATCCAGAGCTTCTTCCACCTCGGTGGACATGAAAGGTTTGTAAACCAGCTCCGTCTCGATGGGAGGAAAACAAATCTGCGCGGGGTAGTATCCCAGCGAAATATAGGACATCGTTTCGTGCAAACGCTCCGTCGCCCACTCCAGTTTGTCGATATCGTAAAAACTTTCACTGCGTAGAATTTTCAAGGCAGACTCAACATCGCGAATGATGCCTTCCACTTTGTCCCGAGTCCACAATTCCAAATGACTTTTTAAAGCACTCTCCTCTTCATCCAATGAACGCTTTTTCGCTTCACGATTCAAATGTTGCAACTCAAAGTCAATGCGTTCGACAACGTATTCCAGAAATGGACGGCTGAAAAACATCTCGTACATTTCGACATTGACATCCATCTGAATCACTTCGTGTCCCGCCGGACGCAACACTGCCGTGAGAGAGGGCAGGCTCAGATAGGGTTCCGAAGGCAACCAGTCGGGAGGAAATAGCAGGAGTGTTTTCATAAGAGTCTATTTTCCTAATATTAATGAGTCCGGCGTTTCGTGCAGACGATCAGGCCTGGCACAGAGATTTTGTTTCTTTTTCAGATTTCGATTTTTTTCCGCCCAATGAGTCTTTGCCAAAATGATCCAGATACAAAAGAAAATGCTCACGTGGCAAGGTGCCCCATAACTGGAGCGAAGGGAAATTACTTTCCCCAAACTTGATGCACTTGTCGTTCATTTCTACCGCTTCCGAACGGCTCATGCCCTTGTCGGCGATAAAATCCAGATTCATGGAAATGTCTGTGACCGGATCTTGAATGATTTCCTTGATGGAATATTTTTCCGGGAATTGATAACAACTCGAATCGCGATTCAGCAGAAACACACCGGGTCCAAAGGAGTGAATCGACTCGAGATTGTTCTTCAAAAAGTCGATGGTTTCCTGCGCTTCGTCACGGGTTTCCGTCGGGAAGCCAAAGAAAAGGAAGGCGTGATTCCAGATACCGGCGTTGTGGCTTCGCATCAGAACATCATGCTCGGCTTCCTTCGTGGTGCCTTTGTCGATCAGAGCGAGCACCCGATCGTTGGCACTTTCCAGTCCGTACATGAGGAAAATGAAGCCCGCTTTTTTTATTTTTCGAAACAAAGTATCGTCCATCACCTTTTCAAATTTGAGCAAGGCAAGAGATTTGATTTCCACACCCTGTTCGATGAGCGCGTCGGAAACATCGTTCAGCGAATGCGGTGAAACCGCTTCATCGGAGAAGGTAAAATATTTTGTTTTGTAGCGTTTGGAATGGGCCGCGATTTCGGAAACCATCTGCATGGTTTTCTGCTTGCCGTAGCGATGACCGTAGACATAGCTGTGTGTGCAAAAAGTACATTTTCCCCAGTAGCATCCCCGGCTTTGCAGGATGGGAATGATGGGATAAGGCGACAGGTACTTGTCCATCGGCAAGCCATCAAACGTCGGCGGCGGGATTTCCTCGAAACGCATTTCAACACGTTCCGGGTTGATCCTCACCTCATCCTTTTCCACATAAATCAAATTCGGTACCGTCGCCAAAGAGTCGCCTGCTTTCAAAGCACACAGCAAACGGTTGAGCGGTTCTTCGCCTTCAAAGGTGACAACGCTGTGGCAAAATTCTTTAAAAAATTCGGGCTTTCCCAATAGCTGATTGGAGTTGACGCTGAAAATGGGGCCGCCCAATGTGATGTGCAATGCGGGATATCGTTCCTTAAGCATGCGCGCCAGCGTGAGGCCGGGGATGATCTGCGAGATGCCCACAATGGAGATGCCCACCACTTGATAGCTCGACCAGTCTTCTGTCTTCAACAAAACCTGGTCGTACAAATCGATGAAGGGATTGGTCTCTGCATCGCGTGCCGATTCTGCGGCTCGAAAAGTGGATTCTTCGGCACGAGTCCCACTCTCAAAAGTAGACAGGTTGAAGACAGTGGGAGCGTAAACATCGGAAACCAGTTTCAATGCCGATTTGATGATGAGATCGGCCTGACGATAGGCATTGAAATCGAAAAATCGTTCGGGCGTCCTCAAAACTTTTTTTGCGTCTTCCACCTGCCCTGCAATCACACTTGAAAATTTGAGTCCGGTGGCCAACACATCCATCATCGTCTTGTCTTTGATGCTGAATGTCTTTTTAGCCCGCATGGTTTCCAGCTTGCGCTCTATCTTTCCCGCCAATCCGTTGATGACTGGAGCGGATAAAAAATGATCGTAGGACTCTATATTGAAGTCCCTCTGTTCGACCTCCCATCCCTTCGACCGCAAATAGGCCGTCAGATACGGAGTGCTCAGATAGGGCTGAGTGGGATACCATTGAGATGGGAATATAAGTAATGTTTTCATGAGTTCTAAATCATACCATTTTCAGTGATTATGCCCAATCATAAAGCATCGTTGCATTTCAGTGAAGCCCGAAAACCTGCGGCAGGGTCACCGGGTTTGCAGGAACTTCTTTAAACTTTCGATTCGCCACCGTCGATGAACAAGGTCTCACCATTCACAAAAGGACTGTCCAGTAAATATTGCAGACCGCGCGTGATGTCGGAAACATCACCATGCGTCTTCATCGGCACTTCTTCAGAGGCACGTTGCAAATAGTCTGCTGAGCCATTGGCAGGGGGAAGAATGAGGCCGGGTGCTATGGCGTTGACACGCATACTCGATCCCCACTCCAACGCCGCCAGTTCGGTCAAATGCGCCAAACCCACTTTGGATACCGAATAGGCAGAAAATCCCGGGATATTGCGCTGAATCCTTTGATCGAGAATATTCACGATCATGCCCTGCCCGATCTTGTGCTTGTAGTCGCGCATGAGTATAAAAGGAACCGCAAGGTTGATACTCAGAGTGTCTTGCAAAATTTCAGATGCGGTGTTTTCAATCGACTGATTGAGAAAGATCGAAGCGGAGTTGATCAACAATTGAATGTCTGCAAACGAATCGCTCACGCGTTCGATCAATGTTTCGGCAGAATCGGGATCTGCAAAATCACACTGAAAACCTTTGCACTGTCGCCCGAGCGCAATGATTTCTGCAATCGCCGACTGCGCCGATTCTTCAGATCGGCTATAATGCAGGGCAATGTCCCAACCCCCGCGGGCCAAATGCAAAGCAAGTGCGCGACCGATTCGCACCGCTCCGCCGGTAACAATCGCTGTGGGCATGCTTGAACCCCTTTCTCAATACAGGTATACTTCCGTCACTTTAATATCGCCTATTTAACGATAATTTTTTCGTCATTACCACTTTATCTGGAGATCCTTGCAATGGAAGAAGCTCAGCAAAAAAAAGTTGTCAATATCGTCGTCATGACCGTTTCGGACACACGCTCCGAAGCCGACGATAAATCGGGTCAGACTCTGGTCGATCGCGTTAAGGCGGCGGGTCACAATCTGGTCGAAAAAAGAATTGTCAAGGATGAGGTTGTTCTGCTGAAAGCCGCGCTCAAGGAATGGATCGAGCGTGAAGATGTGGACGTCGTTATTTCTACCGGTGGTACGGGTGTGACAGGTCGAGATGTCACTCCCGAAGCCTTTGAAGCCATGTACGACAAGCCCATCCCCGGTTTTGGTGAATTATTTCGTATGCTCAGTTATCAGAACATCAAGACGTCCACCATCCAGTCACGGGCAACCGCAGGTGTCGCAAATGGTACTTTTTTATTCGCATTGCCGGGCTCGACGGGGGCCTGCAAAGACGGTTGGGATCAAATCATCGTGCATCAAATGGACAGCACGCATCGGCCCTGCAACCTCGTCGAACTGATGCCTCGTCTGTTGGAAAAATAATCGACACTGGAGCAAAGTGAAGAATTTTGGAGGACGGCTTGCGTGGTTGGGTTTACCTGGCACTGAAGTTGATCAAAAGTCTTCGCTTTGCTTGATTCGCTCGATTTCTTCCTTGATGACGTCGCGTGCGATTTGAGGTGTGATCTCTCTTACAATCTCGCGAACCGCTTCCACGATGATCTCCGAAAGACCGTCCACTTCTCTTCCGATGGACGTGTCCAGCGATTGTTCGAGAATGCCTTTGATACGCTCGCCCACAACCTTTACGAAGGGGTCTTCCGTTGCCTGAAAGTGAGGAACGGGAGCCGGCGAAGGGTATCGCGTCGGCAGGGGTGGTCTGGGACGCATCACTTCTTCTTGCTTATCCAGATCAGAAAAATCATCGTCCTTCTCAATCATGTCGGAAGTCGATCCACTGTTTCTGAACGAAAAAGCGGAAGGAACCATTTTTTCTAAAAGATCTTCCGGCTCTGCGACGATTTCATCCAATGAATCGTCATTTTTTGAATTAGAGGGTGTGGTTTCCATAATTTCGGCAGGCTCGGGACCCAGGGCACTCTCAAATTCGTAAAATGCCTGATCCAGATCAGATTCATCATCGATATCATTAACGTTAATTTCTGACAGATCCTCATCAAAGCCGGGCAAATCCCCTGTGATTCCACTGAAGGATTCTTCCTCATCCGGCGCATTCAGTTCTTTCATCATTTCTGATTTTTCCATCATCCCGGCAATCACTTGACGATTTTGTTCTGCAACTTCTTCTTCGGAAATTGATTTTTTCTCATTTCCCGACATCTCAAACACATCCTCATCTTCCTGCAATGCAGAAACTTCCTCAAAAATATTTTCTTCCTGATCGGCTAAATCTTCAGCCAGTTCATTCTCGAAAGTTGAATCCTTCTCAATTTCGCGATTCTCATTAAAAATGGATTCCGAAAGTTCCTGATCTACTGCGGCAAATGCCTTCGGGGAGAGGGAGGGACTTTGGGAATCGGACTCCAAAAAACCAAGTTTTTCAGAGGAAAACATGGAGTCCAACATTTCATCAAAAGTTTTTTCCTTCGGCGCAATCGAAAGTATGGCGGGGGTTTCCACCAATGAGCTGTCTGCCTCGGCAGACTCCATTTCTTCGGTCGCCGATTTCACACTGGTTTCTATCTTTTCAACCGCTTCTCCTTCTGTCAGCGCGCTGTCTTCGGGGAAGGCCTCCTCCAGTTTGGGAAACTCTCGAACAACATCCTTTTCGGCATCGTCTTCAACCTCGTCCTCCAGACCAAAATCCTCGTCATCGTCTTTCTCATCTTCAACCGAGGCAAAACTTTTTTCCAAAGCTTCCCCAAAGTCCTCATCAGCACCCTCTTCGGTCGTTGTATCTTCTACCCCTAGGGCGTCGTCTTCTGAAAATTCAAGAACATCCTCATCCTCGTCATCGTCTTTCTCATCTTCAACTGAGGCGAAACCTTTTTCCAGAGCTTCCTCAAAGTCCTCATCAACACCCTCCTCCGTCACGGGTTCCGCAAAGTCTTCTATCTTATCCCCTGCTGTTTCTTCCGCTACCGTGTCGTCTTCATCTGCTTCAGAATCCGTAGAATCAAGAGTGCCCTCCTCTTCATCCAGAGGGTTGATTTCAGCGGACGCTGGCAGTTCGAACACTTCTTCATCGTCGTCCTCATCTTCATCTGCCTCTGTTATTTCTTCGGAGGCACCCAGGGCGAGGACGTCTTCTTCTGGGGGAGGATTGACTGTGGTAGTCATGGCAAGGTCGAGCGCGGTTTCAGGATCGTCATCCGCTTCCCCTTCCTCTCCAGACAAAAGATTTCTTATTTTGTGAATGACATCGTCGGATTTGAAAGGCTTGCTGATATGACCGTCTGCGTGGGATTCTAAAAACTTTTCCTGATTGAATTCTTCAAAATCACTTGAGAGGAGAAGCACTTTGATGTGACTCCACTCGGGATTAGACTTCACTTGACGACTCAAATCAAAGCCGTTGATTTCGGGCATTTCAATATCGGCAAGTAAAATATCCGGCTGGAAATCGGGTATGAGATCCAGTGCTTCCTGCCCGTTTGAAACACCTTCAACGATCTCGTCTTCTGCCTCGAAGGCCATTGCTACAATTTTTCTAATTGTAGCACTGTCATCAGCAATCAGGATTTTTGCAGTCATCGGAAAGTTGTTGTGGGACGTGCGTTTTATTGCCGTCCACCGTATTCAGGCGCCGAATAAAACTTCGTGACGCAACTCTAACATACTAAATTAAAATGGCTTAGAGTATAACATAATTTATCGAATCTGTTGTTATTTCTGTCCGTAAAGGCTAAGGTTTGCTGATTATTTGTCCGTAAGTAAAGAATAAGACTATAATAAACATAAGTATTTATTACACATAACAGCAAAATATTCATTCAGAGCCTATTTTACAAATTAATGACATAAAGAATTTAATGCCAATCTTCCCTACATTACTGCCTCAATGTGTTTCCCGTGGATTTGGGATACTCCTGATTTTATTGGTCCTTTCACCTTCCACCGTGTTTGCGAATTATCTGCAACTCGACGCTGTGGTCGGGGTCAAAACGCGGTTTTCTTCAGGTTGTTCGACCATAGAGGAAGTGGCTGAAATTGCAAGACAACGAAGTGTGGATGTTGTGTTGTACACCGATCTTATCCGCAACTCTCTGGAATATGGCATCACTCCCTTTGAGCGCATCTTTCGCAAAAAAGAAGAAATGGCGTCCATTTTAACTTCCAGCGCGACGGGTTACCTTTCTGAAATACAAACGGTCAACTCTAAAATCCCGGATGTTCTTTTGATACCGGGAATGGAAGCCAATCCATTTTATTATTGGACAGGAAGCGTGTTCAAAGATGATCTGGTGGCGCATGATTTTGAAAAAAGGTTATGGGCCTTTGGACTTGAAACCCCCAGCGATTACGAACACACTCCTATTCTGAACAGTAATTTTTCAAAAAAAGTTTCAGGTTCTGTTTCTCCCTGGTTCGCAGGCGGATTGGCCTTTTTTCTGGCCAGTATCTTTATGGTGGTCAGAGACATTTACAGGAAACTATCGGCGGGTCTCGCTGTTGTCTTCCTCCTCATCACTTTCAATTATCACCCTTTTCAAAGTTCTCCTTTCGATCAATATCATGGTTCGCAAGGAATCTATCCTTACCAAAAATGGATCGACCATGTGAACTCTGCAGGCGGGCTGACCTTCTGGGCCGGTGTGAGCGCACCCAACGGCATGAGGAAAATGGGATCCATTCAATTGGAAACGATGCCTTATCCTGAAGATTTGGTTTTGTCTAAAAATGCAACTGGGTTTGAATCGATTTCTTTCGATGCCTCAGCTCAAATCAACTCAGGAATGGAATGGGATCACATCCTCAGGGAATACACCATCGACAAACGAGAAAAGCCACTTTGGGGACTGGGTGGCAACCCCATCACTTGCGATGGTGAAAATGGTCAAACACTGGGACAAACACGAACCATTATTCTGGCACGCGAACGAAGCCAACAAGCGATTCTTGACGCGATGAAAGCGGGAAGGATGTACGCGGTACGCCAGGTAGATGAAAATCGACTTTCACTCGACGATTTTAAACTACTGGATCGGAATACGGGCAGAATCGCTACCCTTGGGGAGGAACTTGCCCTAGAAGATTACCCTGAGCTGAGAGGCTCGATCCGCTCTTTAAAAGGCGGGGAGAAATCGGCAATCGTCACGATCATAAGAAATGGGACCATCATCAAAGAAGAAACCGTTCCGCTTCCCTATCAATTTTCCTGGCAGGATAAGGAAGTCGAAAAAAGAGGTCGATCTTATTACAGAGTCAACGTCAGCGTGGGAGATACCGAATATTTGAGCTCCAACCCGATATTCGTCCGTTTTGGCACTCTGGAAGAACATGTGGCGCGATTGAAAGAATCTGCCATGAATAATCCGGGCACTGCAAATCCTCAACGTCCTGATATATCGGAACCCAATGCGCCCAGGGTTTCAGCACCGCAGGGGGTGTCTTCCACCATGCGTCCGGAGATGAGAAAAAATGAAGACAATTTCCAGATTCCTCAGGTTTCCCGACCCAGTGTGCGATCGCCCTCCACGCCAGGCCTCTCGGGTCCCGATGATGTAACAACTCAGTACACTGGCGGAAGCGGCTTTGTGACCCCACGCACAGACGGTCTGGCCATCAAAAAAGGACCTGGAACCATTTTTCCGGACGCCATGACAGTCAATCGAAACGACCGCCTGCAAGTCGTACGTACCGCTTCGGTCACGCTGGACAACAAGCCCTGGCTGATTGTTCGCGTTGATGGCAAATTGGGCTACGTCTGGTCGGGTCTGGTAAAAAAAGTCGAATGACAGACTCTCCAGAACTATTAAATAAAGATTTGACCCCTTTGAGTTAAGCCAACTCTTCTGGAAATGGGTTCAATTTAAATTTTCCACATCCAGAACCTTGCTCAACTCCATGAGATTCACAACCTTCGCGCGTGCCAATTGAAATTCCAGTTTCGCCTCGTTCGTCTTATGAAATCGTCTCAGTAATTTTCCTGCCTCCAGATGCGGTTCAAAGTTCGACGGTTGCAGTGTCGCGGCTTTCTGAAAAGCAGTCTGCCCCGATTGCAAGTCCCCTTGCAGACCTTTCAGCCAGCCTTCCACAATAAAGGTTTCGTAGCTTGCCGGGAAATCGCTCTGCAAAACCGTCCAATGCGACTCTACTAAGTCGGCTTGATTTCTCGCGATCAAGTTTTCTATCATATCCTTTCTCCAGCCAGCACCCCGCTGACCAAGAAATTCATACATCAAGCGCAGGGCTTGTGATTGTTCCTCAAAACGGCCGCGGGACTTGTAATACTCTGCAAAGGAAGGTGTGTAATAAGCAATTTTATTGATCCAGTTTTTATGGAACACAATCCCTGCCTGCACAGCCTCCCTTTCAACGATTGCTTGAAATTCTTCAAAAGCCTTCTCATTGCCTTTCATTGACCGACCTTGCTCACTCGGATTGGAATATTTTAGCAGTACGTTTTTGTAAGGCAGAAAATACCCTGCCATCGGAAATTGTTCAAATAGCTGGATATTTTGATCGGTCAACACAGGCCGCATTTTGTGGTTCAGCTCGATAAACTCCAGTAGATAATTCCAGGCTTCCTGACGTGAGGCAAAACGATGCGCCTGAGGATCTGGAAGCGACAATTCGGGAAACCTGCGCGGGGTGATCCATGACAAAGGGGACGGTTCCAGAAAATCCCAGGCCCGCACGCCAATGACATCGTCGCGCAAACGTTCCACATCATTGTGATAAAAAAATTGAAACCAGGAAATACCTGCTAAAAAAATCGCATCATTTTCCAAAGATAGAAAAACCGGCTTTAAGAAAGTTTCGCCAGAATAGGAATCCGAACGGTCCATTCTGGGGTAATGCACGATTCCCGTTACAACAATCCACAATCCCACTGCCAACGCACACAAACCTTGCCAATCGGTCTTTCCAAAGCGACTGACTACAAATGAGGATTGGTCTGGGTCGATTTCTTTATCTCTCCCCGAAAACAACTGACCTAAAAAAACCGAAGTCAACAGACAGGCAACGATATAGGCGGGGAAAAAACTCTCGCCGCCCCAACCTTTAAAGAAGACGGCGTTGATTCCAATGATCCATGCAACGAAAAAGAAAAGGGGTTTGCATTTTTGCAGACACAGCCAACCGCCTCCCAACATGCCAATCGCAACCAATGGGGACAAACGATTCCATACATCCAACAAGAAAAATTTCAAGGTTCCCCATATCCCCACCACAATGAAAACCAGTCCTCCTTTTACATTCGCACCAGCTTCCGTTTCCGCAGAAGAATCCATTGCTTTAAAAATAGAAAAATGAACATTGGCATCCTTCCGATCTGTGACCTGATATAAAAATCCTTCAAGCGTTTCCGGGTTGCCCCAGTCAAAAGACGGCTCCGTAAAGGAGCGTAAGGGCAGGTAAGCGTAAACTGAAAATCCAATCAAAAATAAAGCCGCACAAAGAGAAAGTGAACCGGGTGCCCCTTCCCTTTTCCAAACAAAATAAAGAATGAGGATGGCGGGAAGGAAAAGGCCCACCGTCGCGTGGTTTCCTGCCGACAAACCATAGAGAAACGCCGCAGAAAAAAGAAAGCGTGCGTCTTTAACCTGCTTCCATTCCAAAAGGAGATAGACGATCAAACAAACAAAAAAAGCGTTTAAAGTGTAGACCTCTGCTTTGATCGCAAACGACCAGAACGGCAGACAAAAAGCCAGAAAACCAACCGAAACCAGTGCCACTCTCCGATAAATAGCTTCTTCCTTCTGTCCACAAACAAGACATTGAATCTTGATGGAGGTGAGATAAAGCATTCCCAAAGTGAGACAGGCAAACAGGGCGGAAAACAAATTGATTTTAAACGCGATGGAACCAAAAGGAAGGAACGTCGCCAGCTTGGCCAGCAAATTGTAAGTCGGGAATCCTGCCGGATGGCTGATCCCCAAAGTAAAAGCAGTGTCGATGAATTCGGGAGAATCCTTATATCCCACCGTCGGGGAAATCGTCGCCAGATAGACGATCCAGGGAATAAGGACTAAAAAAAAACCGGCGCGGGAAATTGGATTTTTACTGGGGACATAGAAGGAGGAAAATACCCCGCCCGGAGATTTCTCCGGACGGGACATTTAACAAAAAGTTAGCTGAAATTAGCTGATGTTACCAGCTGAATCGATGGAGAAAACTGTGTTTCCGCTGTTATGCGTAGAAGTTGCAGCAAAACCAGATTCTGTTCCGGTACCAACCGTTACAGCAACATTTGTAGACTGTTGGTAACCAAACGTGGATTTCTTCGCTTCCGTCAAGGTACAAGCATCAGAACCCGAGTTATCTCCCCAGTATGCTTTGCAAGCAAGGTAAAGATTGTGCAGGTTGGCTTTAGCATCCGAATGGTATGCACGTCTTTTGTACTGGCTGAACTGCGGAATCGCAACGGCCGCCAAAATACCGATGATGGCAATAACGATCAGCAACTCGATCAAGGTAAAACCTTTTTGATTTTTTGCTTCATTCAATTTCGCAAGCATGTTTTAATCTCCTCTTCTTGATTGATATTTTTGTTTCACTGGCAAATAAACACGAATTTGATTACTAGAGATAAAGCAAATATCATTCCTTAATCTTAAGACCATCCGATAAAAACTAAAAGCTATTGATAAATAGCACTTTAAAAAATAGAATTTTTAAAGACACCTTCGCGAAATTGAAAAAACTGACGTTTTTTGTCAGTCCTTGTACCGCTATTTGTAATCTTTCAACTGATAAAGTTATCAGCTTTCGAGCTGAATGACTTAAAACGGAATGAAAAAACAGGCCACAATCAAAACCGGGATATTTGGAGGATCTTTCGATCCCGTACACTTGGGGCACATCAATCTGGCCCAAGCCGCACTGGATACTTTTTCTTTAAATCAGGTGCTGTTCATTCCCAATCATCAATCGCCACACAAATCTGCAGGTCAGGCCTCTCCTTCTGCTCGCCTGAAAATGCTCGAACTTGCTCTGTCCGGCAAACCACAATTCAAGCTCGATGAGCTGGAGATTCGCAAACCAAAGGTTTCATATACAATCCAGACACTCAAAGAAATCGACAAACGGTCTCACAATGAAGAGATCTATTTGATTCTTGGGATAGACGCGTTCGAACAAATTCACACTTGGAAGCATGCCGGGGACTTGATGAATTATACCAACTTGATCGTCGGAGCTCGCCCGGGGTTTTCCTGGGGAACGGGTGATGATCTGCATCAGAGCCCCCCCTTGAATACTTTGGGGCCGATGAGTCTTTGCGAAGCAAACCGAAACTGGACTCGTTTTCAGAATCAGGATACCGGAAAAATCGTCGTTTTTTTTGAATGTCCCTTGCAGGATATATCGTCCTCAAAGATTCGCGAAAATGTCCGACGCGGAATTAGCGTTAAAAAAATGTTGCCCAGTGAAGTCGAACAATATATTATTCACGAACGTTTATATAATATAGCCCCTGCCTGAGGTGGCAATGAAAGAAACTCTCGTTGGACTGCAACAAATCGTCGTTTCGGCCGCGGCCGAAAAAAAGGCGATCGATATCGTTTTATTGGATTTAAGAGGACGTTCAGATATAACTGATTATTTTATGATCTGTAGCGGTTCTTCAAAAGCACAGGTACAGGCAATTGCCAATGCCATTATAGAGGAAGCTCTGTTGGCAAATATCAAGCCGGCCTTCACCGAGGGTTATACCTCCGGCACTTGGGTGATCATTGACTTTATGGATATCATTGTTCATGTATTCCTCAAAGACGCCCGGGAATTTTACGACCTTGAACGGCTCTGGGGAGATGCTCCCGCATACAGGGAAGCAGATGTCACGAGCTGACGGAGTATATTTTGATTATGAAGCAAGACAAGTCGGATTTTTTTTTAAAAAAACTTTTGGAAATTAAAACTTCAATCGGGGATGGCTCCGGAACAAAAAAATCAGGAAAAATAGAATTTTCAAGCGGTCCCGCTCCAGACATATCTGACGAAGCAGTCGAAACATACACCAAAGACTTGCGAATGAATCTTGGTGAGCAAGAGTGGCAAAAACTCAAGCTTGTCGAAGCGGCTATAGAAAATATAGAAAATAACTGTTATGGAATTTGTGAAGAATGCGAAGCACCGATACCTACAGCCCGGCTGGAGGTCATCCCCTTCGCAACACATTGCGTCAAATGTCTGAGCAAACTGGAAGAAGAAAAACGCAGGGTTCCTCAAGAACCCCTGATTTAGAGCATTCCTTGCAGAATGAAAAATTCTAGATATAATTAAGGCTCATCAAACATATACGTCAACCTTTAAATCGGTAGAAACAAATCGTGTCGATCAAAATAATAGTTACCGTAACGGTTCTCACGCTTCTTTCCATTTATGTTGCCTTTCTGAATCCTCAGAAAATTGATTTCCACCTGACCCAGCATGATACGCTTCATATGCCTATGGTCATTTTCTTTTTGGGTTCCATCATGGCCGGCGTTCTCTCCAGCTTGCTCATCTACTGGTTCTCTCAAATCAAGCGCACCTTCTCTGACGTTGGAGAATCGATGGCCAGAAAAAGAAAAGAAAAAGAGCGACTGCAATGGGATATTCTGATGGAAAAGGGTGTCAATGCCAATTTGTGCGAAAGTTATGAGCAAGCGGCCCATTTTTTCAAAAAAATCATCAGCGAAAATCCCTCACACCCTGCCGCTCTTTTGCAACTTGGTGCCGTGTACAGGAACTTGAAAGATTACGACCGCGCGATTCATATTCATTCCGGCCTTTGTGAAAGTGCCCCCGAAAATATCGCCGCGCTCTATGAATTGGCAGAAGATTATGCCAGTGCCGGGAAAGTTGAAGAACAGGTCCAAATCCTGAAGAAAATTCGCAATAAAAGCTCACGGTCCGCGCTTCCCTTAACCAAAATGAGAGAAGCTTTGGAAAAAAATAAAGACTGGACCGCCTTGTGTGATATTCAAAACAAAATCGTTTCTCAAGCCAAAATTGGAGAAGAACGGAATCAGGCAAATCACAAACTCGCTCAGTACACTTTCAATAAAGCCCTGATGCATTTTTCCGCTTCTCAAAATGAAACAGCACAAAACGAACTGCGACGGGCTTTAAAAGTCGATCCCAACTGCATCCCGGCCTACATGAAACTGGGCGATTCGCATATGGAAGCGGGGAATCCTACCCTTGCTATTAAAACCTGGAAAGCGGGATACCAACAGACCGGTGCTATCTTATGTCTCGCACGTTGGTTTTCTGCGATGAAACAAGGCAATAATCAAAAGGAAATCATTGCAACCTTCGAATCAGCTGTTAAAGCTTCCGGTACGAATCCCAATGAGAATTTGATCATGATGTTGGCCGCATACTATATGGAAACGGGTCACGTTGATTCTGCCATAGCAACCTTGACGACACACAGCAAATCAACTTCTATCCAGCAAACCCTGTTACTCGCCTCCGCCTATAAAGAGCAAGGCAATAGTACTGCGGCTGAAGAAGTTTTATCTTCTCTCACAAACAAAGTACGTCATCAAGTTCTTGAATACATTTGCAAAGTTTGCAACACTGTGACAGAAAACTGGTCTCACCAGTGTGAAAAATGTTCCAGCTGGAGTAGTCTGGCTTGCAAATTGAGTTTGCCGAACACCGTTGAAACTTCTGTGACCGCTACAGAAGAAAATGCCGAACAAGAGGATGCAACTCTGCCCAAGGCATCCTGAAAAGGTCCTCTTCATTGAATGGAAAAGAGGAAACGGTCTTCATATCCGCTGGATCAGGCACTCTCTAACTGATCTTATTTCCAAAGGGATGGTTCATTCTTAAAAAGTTTAGAGTCGTCCTGGAGAAAGATGCATTGCAGTAAATTATTTTTCACATTTCCAGGAGACCCGAGCCTCCTGAATTTAGAAAGATGTTGCAGTTAGAACGCCTCGATGCAAATCGAGAATCCATCCAATGACTTTTAAATCAATTGAGCGGTTGGAATTGCGGTCGCATTTTTCTTAACAGATTACTGGAAATGTTCTTCCTTCACTCAAGACCCACACCCGCTTAGCGGCTTGCCATGTCCTACGAACTCTTCATTTGTCTGCGTCACCTTGGTGTGCGCAATCGGCAAAAGTTCATCTCACTCAACACCTGGATATCCATCGGCGGTGTCGCCCTGGGAGTTTTAGCTTTGATCGTCGTCATTGCTGTCATGTCTGGATTCAGCAAAGACTTGCGCGATAAAATTCTCGGTGCGACCAGTCACATCATCGTCACCCATGTTGATCGCGCACCTATCAAGGATTACAATCAAGTCATCGAAACCGCATTGAGTACCGAAGGCATTGAAGCCGCGGCTCCATTCATCATGAGTCAGGTCATGCTGACTTATAACGGCAGAGTTTCAGGAATTGTCATGCGCGGGGTGGACCCCGAACAGGAAGCCAAGGTTTCTGATTTAGAGAAAAATTTGATCAGCGGAGCCCTGGCGGATCTCGCACCTGCAAAAACAAAAGACAGTGAAGGAAGAGATGGTCTTATTCTGGGTAAAGAACTGGCCAACCGTCTCGGTGTTTCCACTGGAGATGTCGTGTCCATGGTTTCACCTGCACCACGCATCACTCCCGTGGGGCTCATTCCAAAAATGAAGTTCCTTCGTGTCGCGGGTATTTTTGAATCCGGCATGTACGAATACGATTCCAACCTGGGCTTCATTGCACTGGCTTCGGCACAAAAATTCTTTGCCATGCGTGATCATGTGACTGGCATTGAGATTCGTGTCAAAAATTTGGAACAAGCTGGAGAAATCGCGCAAAGGCTTCAGAAAAAACTGGCATTCCCTTTTTACGTTCGCGACTGGATGAGAATGAACAAGAACCTGTTTTCAGCACTCAAGCTGGAAAAAATCGTCATGTTCATCATCCTGATTCTGATCATACTGGTAGCCGCATTCAACATCATCAGCACCTTGTTCATGATCGTCATGGAAAAATCCAAAGAGATCGCGGTGCTGAAATCTATGGGCGCAAGCAAGACCAGCATCATGAAAATATTCAGCCTGCAAGGACTCATCATAGGTCTGGTAGGGACTTTTTTAGGATGTATCGGAGGTTTCACCATTGTGCCCAATCTCAACGAAATCGTTGGTTTTATCGAAAGCGCATTTGGAATCACCGCCTTTCCCAGCGATATCTACTTTCTCGACAAGCTACCCTCGGAAATCCAATACACTGATTCCGCGCTCATCGTTATCTTTTCTATCGTGATATGCTTCACCGCATCACTCTACCCTGCCTGGAAAGCGTCTCGCATGGAACCCTCCGAAGGACTGCGTTATGAATGAGGTAAAGCACTCCGACCTCGTCCCCATGCTATCTGCACACGGAGTCTATAAATCTTTCAAAACCTTCCATAGCGAATTGAAGGTTTTACGGGGCATGGACATTCAGGTTCAAAAAGGTGAAATGCTCGGAATAGTCGGTGCCTCTGGTGTCGGGAAAAGCACTCTGCTCCATATTCTCGGAGGGATCGATCGCCCTGATACAGGAAAAATTTGTTTTGAAGGCAAAGATATTTTCCAGCAGGAAAATGGATTTTTAGAGAAGTTTCGCAACACCCAGGTCGGATTCGTATTTCAAATGTTCAACTTGCTTGCAGATTTCACCGCTCTGGAAAATGCCATGTTTCCCGCCCTCATCCGTGGCGACAGCCGGAAAATCGCGCGCGAAAAAGCCGAAGCCATGCTTTGCGAAATGGGTCTCAAAGAGCGTTTGCACCACAAGCCCAGCGAACTATCGGGCGGTGAAACGCAACGCGTTGCTTTGGCGCGGGGTCTCATCAATCAACCTAAGCTGACACTGGCCGATGAACCGACAGGAAACCTGGACGCTAAAGCGGGTGAAGCTTTCATGGAGTTGATTCGCAAGTTGAACAGGGAAAGAAATCAAACTTTCATCATCGTCACTCACAGCCAAAAATTAGCCAGCAGTCTGGACCGCGTCCTGCAACTTGTTGATGGAAAACTCGGCCCGCTCGATACAAACATCTCTCTTTAAAGACCAGCCATGCCATCACAAAAAGAAATCAGCATTTCCGCAATCGCCGACTCGGTCGGTGGCAGAGCAACTAAAAATCCTGAAATCCTTATCACCGGCGTTTCGCAACCGGAAACGGCAAAACCGGGTGATATTGTCTTCATCTCAAAGAAAAAGTTTTTGCCCCGACTGGAAGGATGCGAGGCTTCAGCGGTTTTGGTTGACTGTGAATACGATATTGAGATTCCACAAATCGTGACCCCCAACCCCAGCCTGGCCTTTGCCCAGCTGGTCAATGAATTTCATCCCTTGAAAAAACCCAAACCCGGTGTTTCACCCAAAGCCGAGATCGGGGAAAATGTTCAGATAGGGAAAGACGTATCCATCTCAGCTTTTGCGTACATCGGTGACCATACAGTCGTCGAAGACGGGGCCGTCGTGATGTCGAATGTCTCGGTAGGAGAATATTGTCGAATCGGAAGCGACAGCGTTCTGCATCCCAACGTCACTCTTTATCCCGAAACTGAGATCGGAGCTCATGTCACCCTGCATGCAGGCGTTGTGATCGGTGCCGACGGATTTGGCTATACTCTGGACAAAACCGGACGTCATTATAAAATCAATCAAATCGGCAAGGTAGTGATCGAAGACCATGTCGAAATCGGTGCAAACACCTGTGTCGATCGAGCGGGACTGGGTATGACCGTCATCAAACAGGGAACCAAAATCGATAATCTGGTCCAGATCGCTCACAATTGTGAGATCGGGGAAAACTCCATATTGGTCGCACAGTCTGGATTGGCGGGAAGTTGCACACTCGGGCGTTATACGGTGATCGCAGGGCAGTCGGGTTTGGTAGACCATATCACCTTGGGCGATCATGTGACCGTTGCGGCCAAAACGGGTGTGGCAAAAAGTTTTCCCGCGGGCTCTACGATCAGTGGATTCCCCGCGACTGATGCATCTGTCTGGAGAAAATACGTCGCAATTTTCCCCAAACTTCCCGACTTGATTCGCAAGATTCGTAACCTCGAATCCCGGTTAAACAATGTTGAAAACAATAAAAACCCTGAGTAAAATAATTATTAAAGAAATTAATCGCAGAAACCTGGAATAGCGAGAGAAAAAATATTTTTATCTCTTTGCACGCTCACAGCCTGGTGTTGTTGAACCACCTCGTTTTAAAGTGCTCTATGTTCTGCCGGACACAGGCCTTTCGCCTATAATTTTAATTCTGAACTGATATGGCACGAACATTTATTGGCACCGTTGTTTGGCTTTTACTTTTAATATTATTTTCGGGAGCGAGCCTCGCTCCCCTGAGTGGTGAAGAACTCGAAAATTATATTAAAAAAAAACTAAAGCACCACCCAACCATACTCAAGTTGAATGATAAATTTTTAGGTGAAGCCGGGGCGCATACACTCGCAGAATCCTCTTTATTGGAAAACGTAGAAACTCTGGTTATTTACAATGGAAATCTTGGCGACGAAGGTGTCAAGATGCTGGCAAAATCCCGGCATTTCAAAAAATTGACTTCTTTATCTCTGGAGACCGATCAGATCACAGATCTTGGCGCGAAAATCATTGCCGAGTCGAACGTCTTCTCAAAGCTGAAAGTTTTAAATCTGCATCACAACCAAGTGGGTGATCGTGGTGTGATGGCCCTGGCAAGCTCCCGTTTATTGGAAAATCTGACCGATCTGAACTTGAACTACAATCAAATCGGAGATATGGGTGTCTGGCGACTGACTCACTCCAAAACTTTGAAGAACCTGCGCAAACTTGAATTGGCCTACAATCCACTTGGTAAAAAAGGAAAAGATTCTTACGAAAGATTCACCATCACTCAATCGATAAAGCGATCTTATGAAGAAAATAGATTGCAGGAAATCGGTTCCACTTTATCTGGAGACCTGAGCGTTGAAGTATTGTTGGAGTTACCTTACGCTTCCGAATTAGAGACTTTGAATTTAAAAAATGCGGGTCTGAGCAATTCTGCCGCTGTCGCAATCGCCCATTCAAAAAAGCTTGCCAAGTTAACCCATCTCGATCTTTCCGGTAATCGAATTGGCGACGAGGGCGCGGTTGCCCTTGCTGAATCGCAGGGACTAAAAAATCTGCAACGCTTGAATCTGAACTTTAATTTCATTGGCGATAAAGGGGCAATTGCAATCGCGCAATCGGTTAATCTGCCCAGCCTCGTGTCGCTGAAGTTAGGACAAAACCGCATCGGTGGAGAAGGCGCACGTGCTTTGACAGAATCTGAAACATTAAAAAACCTGCGTCACCCTGTCTTTGGCTTTTACTAAAAAAACGTTCTTTCAAAAAAATTAGCATGAAGCACTCTTGTAAAAAAATAACAATCGAACTAAATTATCAGTAAAATACATTCAAGCAATCGTCTTCCTGTGAGCAACGGACAAGATATCTTTGCTAAAAGATAAAAACACTAGGGATTTTCCCGGCAATTGGGCCACCACTTTTTAATAAAATTTTACAGGTTTGATATGGTTCAAATACTTGATTTTGAAAAAGAACTTTTCGCTGAAGAAAGTCAGATTCGGGAACTGGTATCCCTGTCTCACATGTATGACAGCGTCGGTGATATCACAGAAGAAATAACCAAGCGAACCAAAAAACTTCGACGAATGAAACGCGAAGTATTCGCGGGACTCGATGGTTGGCAGATGACCCGGGTTGCGCGTCATCCCGATCGGCCGCACATGATCGACTATGTCAATCATGTGTTCAAGGATTTTCAGGAACTGCATGGCGACCGTCGCGGTGGTTATGGACCCTCTATCGTGGGTGGATTGGCTAAATTTGACGACCGTTCTGTCATGGTCATAGGCCAACAAAAAGGCCGGACGGCAGAAGAAAAATTGCGTCGAAACTTTGGCATGTCGCAACCCTCTGGTTATCGGAAAGCTCTGCGCTTGATGGAACTCGCGGAAAAATTCCGACTCCCAATCATCACTTTGATCGACACACCCGGTGCCTATCCGGGCATTGATGCCGAGGAAAAAGGCCAGTCTGAAGCCATTGCATACAATCTTTTCAAAATGTCCGGGCTGAAAACACCCATCATTGTCATGATCATAGGAGAAGGCGGATCGGGCGGCGCATTGGCACTCGGTGTGGGCGACCGCATACTCATGCTGGAACATTCGGTCTATTCTGTCATCTCTCCTGAGGGATGCGCTTCCATTCTATGGGATGACAAAACCAAGGTCTCGCAAGCCGCCAAAGCACTTTGTCTGACCGCTAAAGAACTTTTGGAATTGAACGTCATCGATCAAATTGTCAAGGAACCTCTAGGCGGTGCCCATCGCAATCATCGTCGGGCGGCGGCGTTTGTACGCAGAGCTCTGCGCGCCAATTTCAAAATCATCGCCAATCATTCCACTGAAGAAATGCTGGAACTCCGACACGAAAAATTTCGCCGAATGGGTGAATTCACCGAAGGGGAGAAATAACGACGACGCTGACGGAACCTTGAGTTCGGCAACTCAAGGTTTCTTCACGAAAATTGCGCCATCGAAATTTTTTCTATTTATTGCAGATGTTTCCGGCGTAGCGTTTCGTTATCTGTTGAACCGAGCCTAGATAAGAAGTTCCAAACAGATTGAGGTGGTTCAGCAGGTGATACAAATTAAAAATATCCTCACGTTCCTTCCATCCTGAATTCAACGGGAAGACTTCTCTGTACGCAGAGTAAAATCTTTCAGGCAAACTCCCAAACAAACGCGTCATTGCCAGATCGGCTTCGCGAAAGCCAAAATAGACTGCCGGATCAAACAAACAAGGTCGCCCTCCCACAGGAAAATGGTTGCCCGACCAAAGGTCCCCATGTAAAAGTGCGGGACGTTCGCCATCCAGATTCAGCAATTCCGGCAATTTTGCTTTCAATTGATCCAAGTCCCTATCCGTTGTGGTGGGCAACAGTCCCTGCTTTCTCGCCAGTTCCTGTTGAAACCCGATTCGCCGATCTCTAAAAAAAGCCAGACCGTCGGCTGTGAGATCATTGATCTGCCGTGTTTTGCCAATGAAATTATCGTGATCCAGACCGAATTCGTCCTGTGTAACACGGTGCAGACTCGCAAGGGCCTGGGCAAAAACCACCGGGTAATCCGACGGAGCCGGGCTTTCCTCCACACACTCGATAAATAAATCACCGGCTTGTGCGGAAGGGGTTTCCAAAGGCCGTGGAATTTTAGGTCCGCCGGGGGCTTTGGAAAGCAAAAGCAAGCCTCTTGCTTCGGCGAGGAAAAAATTCTCAGGGGCATGGTTGTTGGACTTCATGAAAACACGTTCGCCATTGTCCAGCAACAAAATCTGACTTTGATTGATGCACCCGCCACTCACAGGAAAAGTGCGTTCAACACACACAGGACGCGAGAAAATTTCTTGCAGACGCTCTTCCAGTTTTTTTTGCATCACAAAAAACTATAGTGTTGTCGAAGGTATTGCAGAATTTTCGGACAGGTGCGATGCACGATATTGAAAACCAGATCGAACCCCTTGTCGCCCCCGTAATATGGGTCCGGGACATCCAAATCACCATTGGCCTCGGGATCAAAAGAACGAAACATTTTGAGTTTCTCCCGCTCTGCATCCGTACGAGCCGTATGCATCAAAGCATCCATATTACTTTGGTCCATTGCTAAAACAAGATCCAGTTGGCGGAAGTCTGAGGCTTGAATCTGTTGCGCCCGGCTCCTCATAACGATCCCGCGAGCCTTGGCGGTTTTCTGCATACGCGCATCGGGTTCCGCACCCACATGCCAATTGCCGACACCTGCAGAGGATACCATCACCTTCTCAAGCAATCCTTCACGCTCCAAAAGGTCTTCAAAAACGCCTTGAGCCAAGGGCGAACGGCAAATATTCCCGAGGCAAACGAAACTGACGGAGACAATGCTTTTTTCCATGATTGATTTCGACCTGATTTATGATTAATATGAACCCCACTTTCGACATTGTAACATTCCACCAATTCAAGAGGAAAGTAATGATCCCTCGTTATACTTTGCCCGAGATGGCCGCCATCTGGGAACCACAAAACAAATTCAGCATTTGGCTAAAAATTGAAATTCTGGCTTGCGAAGCCCTTGCGCAACGCGGAGAAATCCCGGCTTCGGCCCTGAAAGATATCCAGCAGAAATCCGATTTCAACATCGACCGCATTGATGAAATCGAACGTGAAGTGAGACACGACGTTATTGCCTTTCTGACCTGCGTCGGCGAATACGTCGGCCCATCGTCCCGTTACATCCACATGGGAATGACTTCTTCAGACGTGCTCGATACCGCACTGGCGGTGCAGATGAAGCAATCGGCAACGCTCATTATCAAAGAAGCCAGTGCCTTTCTTGCCGCTCTCAAAAAACGAGCTTACGAACACAAAGACACACCGATGATCGGTCGATCACACGGTATCCACGGCGAACCCATCACTTTCGGACTAAAACTCGCCAATTGGTACGCCGAGATGGAACGGAATATAGAGCGTTTGAAACACGCACGAAAATCCATCTCGGTTGGGCAAATTTCTGGAGCGGTTGGGACTTTCTCTGCAATTGATCCTGAGGTAGAGGAATACGTATGTAAAAAACTGGGACTTCAGCCCGCGCCAGTTTCAAATCAAATCATCCAACGCGATCGACACGCAGAATATTTTTCCACTCTGGCCATTCTTACAGGCACCATCGATAAAATAGCCACCGAGATCCGTCATCTGCAACGCACAGAAGTGCTGGAGGCAGAGGAATACTTTTCTGCCAAACAAAAAGGCTCCTCAGCGATGCCACACAAACGCAATCCCATCATTTCCGAGCAAATGAGTGGTCTCGCCCGTATTCTGCGGGGCAATGCGATGGCGGCAATGGAAAATATGCCGCTATGGCACGAAAGAGATATCAGCCATTCCTCTGTGGAACGCGTCATTGGTCCCGATAGTTCGATCCTCGCACATTACATGTTGCGCAAAATGACAGGACTTGTGGAAAATCTGCTGGTCTATCCCAAAAATATGATGAAGAATCTGGAAAAAACACGCGGCCTTATTTTTTCGCAAAGCGTTTTGCTCGCTCTGGTCCGCAAAAACGCTCAGCGTGAAGATGCTTATCGCTGGGTACAACGAAATGCCATGCGCGTTTGGGAAAAGGACGAAGATTTTCTTCCTCTGCTCAAAAAAGATCCCGACATAAAAAAATTCCTGACCGTTAAAGAACTGGAACATGAGTTCAAACTGAAATCTCAATTTAAAAACATAGACACGATTTTCCGAAGAGTTTTTAAAGAGTGATTGCCAGACCATGCCCAATTGCTTTAAATAAAATGAAGTGATTTCGATGATTTGAGCAACTGGAGTGTGAGTTGATGAAATGTCCTAAATGCCAGTTTGAACAGACTTCTTCTGATACTTGTACCCAGTGTGGAATCATTTTTTCCAAGTACAACGAAATCCAGGAAAGAAAAAAAGAGGAGACAAAATATCAAATCCGCCCTTCCGGAAATTCTACTCTCTCTGAAAGGGAGGGAGGAAACTCTGTCAGGCTTTATGTTGCAGGTGTCCTCTTTATTTCAGTGCTTGTTGCAAGGAGTCTGTATTTTCTACAATTCCCACCCTCGCTGGATCCTTATTTCAGAGTCTTGATGCTGATGGTCATGATTTGGCTCAGTTGCCAAATCATCCCAAAGGTTGCCCATTGGATGTATCAATTGGAAGAAAGAAAGCAGGATGAGTCGAGTCAGTCCTTTCTCAAGTTGTACGATAAAACGACGATTGTCTTATTTTTTGGCCTCGGGGCCGTGATGTCCTGGTTCCTTCTTGGAGCGATACTCAGTGGTGATGTGGAGTGTTTTTCTGGCCGCAACCAGACCTGTCATGACATTTATGATTCGGTCGCGGATACCGGTGAGTTCTGGATCACCGTTTTACTGCATTATTCCGTTACCCTGTTCACGATAACCATGGGTTTTATGGGTTTGCAATGGAGACGACTTCGTAAATAAGTTGAGTTCTCCTTGTTTAATGATTATAAGTATAGTTTTACAATGGTAGGGATAATGGTTCGCCCCAACAACGTTTCCCCTCAGAAAACGTTGTTGGGGCGAATCATAATAATACTAGCGGGAACACCCGTTTAAAAAAGGATATCAATTGTTATGGAACGCAGGGAACAACTGTACGAAGGCAAATCTAAAATCATCTATTCAACGGACGACCCCGATTTAGTCATTCAATATTTTAAAGACGACGCATCTGCCTTTAATGGAGTCAAAAAAGGCACGATTGTAGATAAAGGCGGTATCAACAACGCTGTGTCCTCTAAAATGTTTCAGTATCTGGAGTCTCTCGGTGCTAAAACACATTTCGTCAGACAGTTGAATGATCGGGAAATGCTGGTGAAACGTCTGGACATCATTCCCGTTGAAGTGGTGGTGCGTAATGTGGCCGCGGGCAGTATTTGCAAACGTCTGGGGTTGGAAGAAGGCTTGTCACTTCCCAAACCAATCCTGGAATTTTTCTATAAAAACGATCCTCTTGGCGATCCCATGATCAATGAGTGCCACATCGACGTATTCAACTGGGCAACCGCAGACGAAGTCGTGCAACTCAAAGAGCGGGGTTTGAAAATCAACCAACTGCTTTTCGACTTTTACAAAAAACGCAATATCCGCCTGATCGATTTCAAACTCGAATTCGGCCGGCACAAAGGAGAAGTCCTGCTGGGAGATGAAATCAGCCCCGATGGATGCCGTTTATGGAACTGGGACACCAATGAAAAAATGGATAAGGACCGCTTCCGTTTCAATCTGGGCAGTGTCGAAGAAAAGTATCAGGAAGTCTATCATCTCGTCTGCAAAGAGTAGCTCTGGTTTCTTGCACTCATCGGTTGAAGGGCCTCTGAGACGTGGGATCCACTCCCGCGTCTCAGGGGCAGGTCAATCATCCCTCTCTGCAAATGGTCTACACCCTACGAAATAATGCTCTCCAAGTTACGGCGTAATGAAATCCGGGAGAGTGAAATCAAAAGTAATCCCAGTGGAAAAGAAAGAAGCAGATGCTTCACCGAACCATCGTGATATTTCAATTCAATTTCATGAACGCCTGCTTGAGATAACACCATCCCCTGAAAAGCATGGTTGATCCGAAAAAGTTCGACCTCACGCCCATCGATGGTCGCAGACCAATGCGGATCGTAGTTATTTGAAACGATTGCCAACCTTGCTCCCTCTCCCTTAACGTTTGCCAATAGCACAATACGATCGGCAGAATAATGGGTGACCTTAAGACTTTCGTCTGCGGATTTTCGCTTCTCGCCCTGCAACACGTTCAGACTTTCTAACGAAACATCTCCGTCAAACACATAAGCCACCTTTTTCAATTTTTCAGTATCTGCCTGCCCCAAAGCATCTAAAAGTTTCTCCCGGTCTGTGAAAGATTCTACATCCTCCACCAACCAGGCTCGAGGAAACCAATCCTTCAATTCATAAAGATACAATGGAACGGGCTTCCTTCTACGTCCAATATTTCCCGAATTCACAAAGGATAATTTTGAAAGCTGGCGGTCCAAAAAGGACCAAAAGGCATAGACAGGACCATCAAATTCAGCGTATTTATCGCCCTGATCTGCTCGCACCGCAACGACCTTTCCTTTCATACCCACAATTTGCCGACTGGAAATGATGTAACGAACATTACTGGCATACAGAAGAGGCCAGTTCCAATCTTCTGCTTTGGGTCGGCGCATGAATTTATGTTCAGGGTGCGATTGAGGACCGATTTGCATACGCAAATCATAAGGATAATGCCGATAGGACTCTTTTTTTTCAGGGCTATCCAATTGTGGGGCCACGATCTGTTCAAAATGATCTTTGAAATATCCATTCAACAGGGGACTGCGTGCTCCCAATGTTTCCAGGCCATAACTTTGAGCAACCGCAGGGGGAAGACCCACCGTAGCAACCCTGAAAACCGTTTCGCCTGCTTTCTCTTTAATAGCCTGAAGCACCGGATGTGATTGAAAGTAGCTTGAATAGACAACCCGTTCACCTTCCAGCATTCGCAAAACTTTGCCACTCACACACAAAACAAAAATCATCCCTCCTAAAATAAAATATTGAAACGATCTGGAAACAAATCTCGTGAGCGTGTTTTCAGGATTTTTGTGAATGAAAAAATAATATCCAACACTCATACACATCAGGAAATTCAATCCCGTTAGCATCACGTTTGCCTGGGTTTGAAACAAGGGAATCAACCCACCTATGGCCCCAAGAGCGAACGCTTGTTTTCGGACCCGGTCATTGCTTCGCCCCAATTCATCCAACACCATCGTGGCAAACAAGACGACCACAAATGGAAGAGTCCATATGAAATGCCCCAAATCCATACGGGATAAAAAAGTCTCTTTAAAAAATCCTGACAATTTAGAATTAAAAATGGCTGAAACGATCATCAATGCCACAAGTAAAATCCCGGTGCGATCCAAACTTTTGTTTCTACCCAACAATCGAACACCGGAAATAACCAGCGGCATAAGCAATGTGATACTGAGTTTATCCACAAAACTGTTTTCCCAAAACACTCGAACAAAGTCTGATACGCTGGAAAAAAAATCATTCTGAATGGTTTCTCCCGCAAACTTGCTGTTTCTCTGACTCAAAGGAATAAATTTTAAAAGAGCAAGGACATTGGGTACAAACAACAGTGCATAACCCATCCAAAAAAGAGCAAACTGTTTTCCCCAAGTCCACAACATTTTCTTATCTTCCAGAGCCAAAATCAGAATCAGGGACAAATGAAGCACAGGAAACATGGGGCCGGTCAATATGGGATAAGACAACCAGGAAAGAAAAATCAGTCCTGATATTTTCAAAATAAAATCTGAAGCACTTTTCCCTGCGGGTGAATGCAGGAGCATAAAAAAGAATGGGAATACACAATTAAACACGGTATGAATTAAGCTGTTTGGCTGAAATTGCGTGATGAAAGCAAAGAACAATCCACCCAATAATGAAATCTTGAATTCCAGTTTGAAAAATTCTTTCAATACAACTGTCATTCCAAAACCAGCCAAAAACATCAGCAAAACAACAACGAAATGATAAATCAACCAAGGTGGGAAAAATAAAGAAGCGAGGACCAATAAATATTCTGGTCCAAAATGAAAGGCGTTGACAGGAGATCCTCCTGCCATATCAGGAAGCCAGGAAAACCAGCCGTCTGAGAGGTGACGCGAAATAGAAAGGTAGCGTATCAATTCGCTATTAAAAGAATCATGAAGGCGAATAAATGCATGTGGCCCCAGTAGAAACTTGTCAAAATTAAAGGCAAATGAAAAAATTATAAAAATCCAAAAACACTTTAACTTTTCCGATGTTTGCATAATGCAAGGACCTGGGTTCTACGCGCAAATTTGAGGGTTTATTACGAGGAATGCTAAGACCCAATTCCAATCAAGAAACTTTATCCATTCTTTAAAGCTCCTGGTCTAATTTTGAGTTTCCTTGACGACGCAGTCAAGTTGTCCTTTGGAAAGTCGTACTGTCACGGAATCACCGGGAGCTACTTTTGCGCTCGTTAGCACGGCTTTCCCATCGTGCAGACAGATGCTGTAGCCTCGGTCTAATACCGCGAGTGGGCTGAGTGCGTTCAACTGCTTCACGGCTCCTTCAAACCGTTTTCTTTGCACTTGAAGATGTCGACTTGCTTGAGTCGCAAGCCGGGTTGAAACTGTCTTACGCCTTTCACTGACCAGCTTGAAACTTGATTTGATGAGCCGTTCAAGGCGTTTGGCCAGTGCCTGTGCGAGTTCTCTTTGCTGTGGAATCAACCGGGCAGGTGAAGCACTTTTCAAACGATTGCTCAGTGATGCAAAACGCTCGTTTTGTACCGCCAGTGTTTTTTGCGGGGAAGACTGCAACAAACGATGACGCCACCCCTCCAGTTTTCCTCTTTGCAGGAGCGACCAGTGGTCGAGGCTGTTGAACAATCGACGGTTCAAATCGTCCACCCTCTGCGCCCTGAACGCAAAAATTTCCTGCGGATTCTGCAACACTCTCCTGCGCGTCAGGTGACGCAAGTGTTCTTTGTTGACGCGAATTTTATCCATCGTGTTGAGAATCGCCTGCCGAGTCAACGACCGCAGTCGAGATTCGATTTCGCGTAAATCCGGAACCACCAGTTCGGCACCGGCGGATGGAGTGGCGGCACGCAAATCGGCACAGAAATCGGCAATCGTAAAATCCACTTCATGGCCCACCGCTGAAACAATGGGAAGCTGAGATTCTGCAATCGCCCGCGCAACGACTTCCTCATTGAAGGCCCACAGATCTTCCAGCGAGCCGCCGCCACGCCCTACTATAAGAACGTCGATATCTGGTATTTTGTTGAGCGTGCGGATGCCCTGGGCAATTTCTTCTGCCGCACCGTCCCCCTGCACTTTGACGGGGTAAAGCAAGATCGATACTTTGGGATTGCGCCTCTGAATCACATTGACGATGTCTCGTATCGCCGCGCCAGTGGAGGAGGTAACGACACCGACCTTCCACGGAAATTCGGGAAGCGTCTTTTTCCGCACATCATCAAACAATCCCTCATCAGACAATTTTTTCTTTAATTGCTCAAACGCCTTTTGCAAGGCACCCAAACCGTGCGGTTCAACAGATTCTACGATGACCTGATATTCCCCGCGCGCACTGTAAACTGTAACCCGACCAAACAACAATACGTGGTCGCCATCTTCCGGTTTGTATTTGAGTCCGCTTCGATAGCCCTTAAAAAAAACACAGCGCACCTGTGCGGCACTGTCTTTTAAAATGAAATAGGAATGACCGGAGGCGGGTGTGCGTAAATTGGAAATTTCCCCTTCGATCCAGACCGAATCGAAAGCGGCTTCAAGGATGGCTTTGGTATCGTCGGTGAACTCACGAACGGAATAGACTTTGGGTCCCGGGGGAATTGGCATGAGAATGAGAATTCTTCTACGCCTTGAATTACAGGCTGTTTTGCTTCTTGAATGCGGTAAGAGTATTTTTCATAAGCAATGCAATCGTCATAGGGCCCACTCCGCCTGGAACGGGAGTGATGTAGGACGTTTTAGGCGCAACGGCCTCAAAATCGACATCTCCCTTCAACTTGCCATCGACACGATTGATACCGACATCGATCACGGTCGCACCTTCTTTTACCATATCTGCAGTAACGAAATCGGCTTTGCCAATAGCGGCCACCAGAATATCCGCCCGTGCAGTGACTTCTTTCAGATTTTTTGTGCGCGAATGGCAAATGGTAACGGTCGCATTTCTTTTCAACAAAAGCAATGCGGCCGGTTTTCCCACGATATTGCTTCTGCCCAAAACAACCGCTTCTTTGCCCTCGATCGGTATTTCATAACGATCCAGTAGCTCCATGATGCCCGCAGGGGTACAAGGCGCGAGGTCGGAAATGCCAGAAGCCAGACCTCCTACATTGACGGGATGAAATCCATCCACATCCTTCGCCGGATCGATTGCTTCCAAAACTTTTTGCGAATCCATACCCTCAGGGAGAGGCAGTTGCACCAGAATGCCGTTGACCTCAGAATCTGCATTCAATTTGCGAACCAGTGCCAGCAAATCAACCTCTGAGGTGTCAGCAGGCAAGCGGTGTTCATAAGAATGAAAACCAGCACGCTCGCAGGCTTTTCCTTTATTACGAACGTACACCGCAGATGCAGGGTCATCGCCCACAAGCACCACGGCGAGTCCAGGCACCTTTCCGCAGGATGCCTTGAATTCCCCGGTCTCGATTTTTATCTGTTCGATGATTTCTTCTGAAACTTTTTTACCGTCGATTATTTGCATGGGCCTAAGTTAAAAGGCCCGCCCAAATTTGTCAATGATTACTTATATCAATTCAAGGCGGGAATTAAATTTTTTCATCGTTGATATCAAGTTCCTTGAGCAGGCGGGACAGGTAGGAACGTTGAATATCCAATATTTGCGCCGCTTTCGTGCGACTGCCACGAGTGGTTTTTAAAGTATTTTTTATGAACGTTCGACGGAAAGCATCGCTGGCGTCTTTCAATGTAGAGCCCACATTGATCTCCACCGGAGCCTGAGTGCCTTCCAGCGGGAATAAATCCACAGTCAATTCGTCTCCCTCACACAAAACGATGGCTCGTTCGACGGCATTCTCTAACTCACGAATATTTCCCGGCCACGAATAACTCATCAAATGATTGATGAGGTTTTTGCTGATTTTTTTGGAAGGCTTTGAATCGGTCGTGTGCTTTTTAACAAAGTATGCGACCAAATCAGAGATATCGCCTTTTCTTTCTCGGAGCGAGGGGAGTTTCATGTTGATGACATTGATTCGGTAATACAGATCCTGTCTGAAATCACCCGATTGCGTCATTTTCTCAAGGTCTCGATTGGTTGCTGTGATGATACGAACATCCACCTTTATATTTTCTGTCCCCCCCAATCGAAGGAACGTCTCCTCCTGAAGTACGCGGAGTAGTTTGACTTGCATATCAAGGGGCATTTCTCCAATTTCGTCCAGAAAAAGAGTGCCGGTATCTGCCGCTTCGAAAAGACCGATTTTACGGCTGTCCGCTCCGGTAAACGCACCTCTCTCATGCCCAAACAGTTCACGCTCCAGAATGGAAGCCGGAAGCGCACCACAACTGACGGAAACGAATGGCTTGTTTTGTCTGGGACTTTGGTCGTGAACAAGGTGAGCAAACAACTCTTTTCCCGTCCCGCTTTCACCAGTGACCAGAATTGCGGCCTTTGCAGGTGCAACTTTCTCTGCCAGATGAATACAACTTTTGATCGCCGGGCTTTCACCAACAATCAAATAGCGTTGCATGTATTTTTCACGCAGGCGATCAAACTCCTCACCCAACACTTCACGTGTTTTGGAAATTTGAAAAAACTTGGCGATCAGATTGGCAAATCTCTCAAGTACTTTTGCATCCCGCTCGCTGAATGGGCTTTCGTCAATTTTATCCAAAAATTGCACAACACCAATAACCTCTCCTTCAACAATCAGCGGTAGACAAACAATGGCTTTCACCTGAAGTTTGACCTTTTCGCTGACAGCTCGATACCATCGAGGGTCATTTTGAACATCGTTGGAAATAATGGTCTTCCCCGTCTCTACAACCAAACCGCTGATGCCAGTCTTGGGAGGAATTTCAAAATCGGCCAACTTACCCTTATTATCACCAGAAGCCTGATAAAATTGGAGTGCCTTCTTCTTCCCGTCACGAACCAGCAATAATGAGGTATTACACGCCCCCACTGTGTCTCGTGCCGTATCAATGACCGTACCCAACAATTCGTCAATCTCCAGAGTCGTAACATTGAAGAGAGACGATATTTTTCGGACTGCCTGAATATTCGCCTGACTGTCTATATGCTTCATTGATTCATCCAGTAAGATTAAGCAAAAAAATTATCGATTAGAGACCAAATTGAAAAAAATTAAAACATATTGTAACTTTAAAATACAGAAAAGTAAAATAATGCTCACTACGAAAAAACCTAGAGACTATTTCCTACATTCAATAAGAAGTGCCCACCCTGATTCTATAATTATTCAACAAATGGTCTGAATTAAGCAAAGTAACACAATCTCGTCACAAAATTCGTATTACAATTATTAGCAATTGAAAAATCAGATAAATACTAAATCCCTTAATTCGGATTTAATGCTTAAATGTCTGAATATTACGTGCCTATGAGGTAAAATCACTGAATGGGGTATCGGTAAAAGCACAATCTTTTCTGCTTCAACGTTCAAGGAAATGATCCGACAAATTCTAATCATCATACTGATAACAGTTCTCTGTTATTTCAATTCGCTCAAAGGCGAATTTCAGTTCGACGACAAGGAACTTTTGCATAAACCCTGGATTACAGACACCCAGGCTTTCAGTAAAAATGTGGAATGGGGAGCCCTTGGCAATCGCCCGGCCCTTTTGTTTTCATTTGCGATCAACAATCAACTTTCCCCGAACAATACTTTTGGCTTCCACACGGTCAATCTGTTTCTGCATTGCGCAATTTCCCTTCTGGTCTTATTCATTCTGACAAGATCACGCGCATTCATTTCCGAATCAGAAGCCAGCCGTTCTGCCATCCCGTTGTTTACCGCACTGCTGTTTTCCGTCCATCCTCTGAATGTCGATGCCGTTTCCTATATTTCTTCGCGATCATCCCTCCTTGCCACTTTGTTTTTCTTGTCGGGAGTGTATGGATTTACTTACATTTTTTCATTTGCCTCAATTTTTAGAAATCCCGTTCGCTTGACCGCAGGCTTTGGCATTCTGGCCTGCCTATTTTATCTGGCTCTGGCTTCCAAACTGATTTCGGCAACCTTGCCACTCATTCTTTTGCTGGCCTTTCTTTTTGTCATCTTTCCGCGCTTGTTTCCACATGAGTCGCAAAGGATTCTGACAGCTAAAAATTTTGGATTTTTTGCCCTCCTATTTCTGGCGGGCCTCGCAACCCTGTTCCTTTTTCCGGAATGGATTTACAGTCCGCGCGATCATGGAATGGATTTTTACGGACGATCGACCTATTTCCTGATTCAAGCGAAAGTCATCGTTTTTTATTATCTGAAACTCTTTTTACTGCCTTTCAACTTCAACATTGATCCCGGTTTCCCACTGAGTAAAATCAATGAAGATCCCGCGATTGTCCTGTCCATTCTGCTTTTACTGAGTACCTGTTTTGCCGTTTGGAAATGGGGAAACTTCTGGACTCGAAGTGCTGCGGTCTGGTTCATCATCACACTGGCCCCGACTTCCAGCTTGATCCCGTTGAATGATCTCGCCGTCGAACACCGGGTCTACCTACCCATGACACTGGGACTCTCCCTTTTCGGCGGCTGGGCTGTGGATCGTTTTCTCAAGGGGCGTAAAATCATTATTTTTTTGATAGTGTTGATCGGACTCTCTACCCTGACCGCACACAGGAACGAAGTCTGGTCCCGCGAAATTTCTGTATGGAAAGATGCTTCCACAAAAAATCCAAACTCTCCCAGACCCCACAATAATCTGGGACGAGCTTATTATGAAGCGGGAAACTGGACGCTGGCGGAAAAACATTTGTCCCTTGCGGTCAAAAACCTTGCCCGGACAAATCGCAGGAAAGATTGGAACATTGCAGAACCGCATTATAACATTGCAAATCTGTATCTGGATTCAGGGCGTCTGGACGAAGCGAAAAAAGAATATGAAAAAGCACTTCAAATCAAACCTGATGACTTTCAATCGGCACTGGGTTTGGGCTCCGTTCACAATCAGAGCGGACGTTTGGACGAAGCCATGAAATTTTTCGATCTCTCGCTCCAATTGAGAGACAAACAATTTCCGGGTGAGGATTACCCATTGGCACGACTGAATCGCGGAGAAATTTTTGGCAAGACCGGTCGCTATCCTCAAGCCATCGTTGAATTTGAAAAAGCCTTGCAACACGATCCCAGCCTCTTTCAGGCTCACTACAATCTGGGCATGGCCTATTTGGCAACCCGGCATCCTGACAAGGCCGAATCGGCTTTTCGTGAAGCCTTACGCTTGAATCCCAATTTTGCACTTGCTCAAAAAGGAATTCTAAGGACCAAAAAATTGCAGGAAACTTTAAACTCTAAAAATTAAAAACTATTTTTTAAATTGCAGTTACAAGCACTTTATTTTGGAAAGTTTTTTAACGATGTTTTTGCACCCTCACAAACAACATTTAAGCTCGATTGTGTCGCTGGCCCTGCTGGCAACGCTCACTTTCTTTGCAGGGCTTCACTCCCCTTTTCTCTACGATGATCTGCACGCAATCGTAGACAATCCCTACATCAAAGACCTGTCTCAATTCCAGACACTGATAGGCATCGAAAATATTTTCAATCGTTCAGTCCTGCAGTTTACCTTTGCGATCAATCACCATATTGGAGGACAATCCGTTTTCGGGTACCACTTGGTCAACACCCTCCTCCACCTCTTTTCCGCGATAGTATTTTATTTCATCGCACTGGAGTTGATACAACTGGAACGCGATGAGAACCGCACCCGATTAAAGAATCTGCCCTTGTTCGCGGCGGCCCTGCATACGGTCAATCCCGTGGCGGTGGAGCCGGTACTCTATATTTCAAGCCGATCCTCTCTGCTCGCATCCTTTTTTTACCTGTTGACGTTTTATACGATCCTCTTCTATTTCAAAAAAAAACCAAAAAATCCGTTAACAAAAACAGGATATTTCCTGACAATCCTTCTGTTCTTTTTGTTAGGGCTTGGATCGAAAGAAATTGTTTTGACTCTGCCCTTGATCGCAGGCAGTTACCTGTGGCTGAAGACCCCGACTGAAGATCGCAGGAAAATTTTTGCCCCCCTCTTCATCGCGGCAGCTTTCCTGGGCGGTTATCTGGTCCTTCGTTATGTGCGTCAAGGAGCAATCTTCACGGCGACAGCCGATCCGGCCTCAGCAGAACTCAACCGCTGGCTTTATTTTTTCACACAGATCAAAATATGGATTTTCTATTATCTGAACAAATTGCTGTTCCCCATCAATCTGAATTTTGAACCGGACATCGTTCTGGCAGAGAATTTTTCTGATCCAGCCTGCATTGCTTCTATTTTCATTGCATTCGGTTTGACAGCGGTATTTTATTTCCAGCACTCGCGGCTGGCAAAATTTGCGGCAATCTGGACTTTGCTGACTATCTTGCCCACATCCAGCATTGTTCCCTTGAAACAAATCGCCGTTGAGCATCGGACCTATTTGTCGGGTTTTGGAGTCAGCTTGTTACTGGCCTGGGCCATCCTGAGCGTGTTGCCCAAAGTTCAGTGGCGAGTGGTTACGGTGACGATCCTCCTGGCTTTATTTTCGAGTTTGATGATTGTTCGCACTCTCGATTATCGCACCCGGATTATTTTGTGGGAAGACACCGCATTGAAATCCCCGCAAAAACCTTTGGTGCACAACAATCTGGCAACCGCCTATCTTGCAGACGATCAATTCGACCGGGCAAAAGCAGAACTTGAAACCCTCGTGAAAATTGATCCACTTTACGCCAACGCTTATATCAATTTGGGCAACATCCTCCTTCGGCAAAAAAAACCAGACGAAGCACTGCCTTATTTCGATCACGCTCTGGAATTGGGCTCGGAAAGAGCCGAAGTTTTTTACAACGCTGGTTTGGCCCGCTTGCAAACAGGACGCACCCAGGAGGCCATCCCCTTTCTCACCAAAGCGGTAGGGATGAAACCCAATCATGAGGGATATCGTTTTCAACTCGGCAACGCCTATCGAGAGATCAAAAACTATGACAGTGCCCTTTTACAATACCGCATTCTTACCCGCAGGAACCCCAAACATGTCGAAGCGCGAAACAACGCAGGTGTCATCTTCTGGAATCTGAAAAACTATTCACTCGCGGAAAAAGAATTTCTGAAAGCCTTTAAAGAGGATGATAAGTACCCTGAAGTTCTTGGCAATCTGGTCAGTCTCTATCTGGTGACGGGACGTCCTGAAGAAGCGATCTCGTACTTAAAACGCCTTGCGGAAATACAGCCGAACAGTCCGCGCGTGGCAGAGCTGATGATGCTCTATCAACAAATGCAAAACCGTCCGACAGGAAAACAACCTGCCAACACACAATGACGAACGCTACAGAAAATATTTTTTTGAATAAATCAGGACACCTGTTTGCGTGTCTGACGATTGTCTTCGTGGGTATTTTGCTTTATGCCAATAGCTTGAACTACCCCTTTCAGTTTGACAGTGTTCGTTACATCCCCAACAACCCCGTCATGCGCGATCCCGGCCAATTGTTAACCTTCGATTACCTTTGGAAGGAATACACTCGACGTGCTTTTTTGATGAGTTCGCTCGCACTCAATGTGCAATGGGGCGGGTTCGACCCCTTCGGCTTTCGCCTTCTGAATCTGACCGTGCATATTTTAAACTCCCTGCTGATTTACTTCATCAGCCTCAAACTATGCCAGTCCCTGCACCTGTTCCATGAGGACAAACGCGGGCGAACCCTCTGTTCAATTTTATCAGCACTTTTATTTTTAACGCATCCCCTGCAAACCGAGTCCGTGTTAATGGTCATGAGCCGGGCCGGGATGATTGCCGGTTTTTTTTACTTGTCTGCTTTTTTAATATTTCAAAATCTTTTGGAATATAAAGACAATTGGAAGGCGATCCACAAGTCCGTTGCCGGTCTGACAATCGCAGTGTGCTTCTTTGCCGGTGCGGGATTCAAACAAACCATCGTCACCCTGCCCTGCATGCTTTTGATTTATTACCTCTGCTGTTTGGAACCGAAACATTCATTTTTTAGTCGGATTAAAAAATGGCGGGTTGCAATAGGTACTGTCATTTTTTTAATTTTTGGAATCTTGTTCTGGAAACTATTTTCGGACGAAACATTTCTCATCGGTTATTCAGATGCAGGGGAGAGCATCGGACGAAAGAATTACATGTTTTCTCAACCCGCCGTTTTGATTTTTTATTATTTTCGACTCGCATTATTTCCATTCAATCTGAATGTAGACCCTGACTTCCCCATGACAACTTCGTTCGCGCATCCTGCGTTCTGGGGGTCCGCCGCACTGATCGTAGCCGCAATGATTTTCGCCTATCGTCAAGCCTGTCGAGGCAATGCGGTTTATGTATTCTGCCTGGCATGGATGTTGATCGTCATTTCCCCGTCCTCGTCAATCATCACCCTGCACGATCTAGCGGCGGAGCACCGGGTTTATCTGGCATCCTTTGGACTTTTTTTTATTTTTTCGGTCATTTTCTGCAAAGTCATCGTACAGGGGAAAAGTATTTTGGATTTCAGGCGTTTTGCATTTTCAGGTCTGTTGATACTTTTTCTGCTGAGCGCAACCACCTTGAAACGAAGCGCGATCTGGTCCAGCGAATCTCAACTTTGGAGTGATGCAACGAAAAAATCGCCCCGGTTGTTGAGACCTCTTGTCAACCTCGCCCGCGGTTACTCTTCAGAAGGTCGTTTTGACGAATCCATTGTTTATTACGAGCGCGCGCTGGCGATCAATCCGAATATATTTTTTGCAAACTACAATCTGGGAGATTTGTATTACCAGAAAGGCAGAAAAGAAGATGCCATTCAACTCTTCTTGCGAGCCCGCCAAATCGAACCATCAATTCCCGAAACCTATGCCCGCCTCGGAGAAATCAATATGGAATTGGGGCATCTTGAATTGGCAAATCAATTTTTGCGCGAGGCGGTCGAAAAAAACCCCAACTCTCCAGTGGCTTTTCGCAATTTGGGATTTCTGCATTACTTCAAATGGAAAAAAATTCGTGAAGGCAAAACGTTTTTCAAACGATCTTTGATGCTGGACCCCTCTCAAGAAGGTGCCGAGCAGATTCGTCGATTGCTGGCCGCTGACGAAAAAGACTGAAAATTCACAAGGGATTGAACAAAAAAACTTCTTCCTCCGCATTAGCCCTTGCACTTGCCAATACAATTTGAGATAATCACAACTCATTGTTTTTAAAGCTATTTTATAGTGATCCAGACAAATTCAGCGCACTTTCAACGAAGTGCTTGTTTTATTTGATCCATCCCCCTACTTAATTTCTTTTTGAGATTTTTTTATGCACGATTCACCACTTTTGGCCGCTCAAAGCATTCAAAATACTAAAAAAAATTCCAGGAAAAAGTTATTGTTTCTGGCTTTGATCGCCTCAATTGGCTTGGGCTCATCTCTTTTCTTCTACCAATCCCCCGGACAAGCAGAACAAACCGAGATTGCATCCATCGCAGATCATCCCATCGCTGATCCCGTTGCAGAAGCCGTTGAGGAGGAGGGAGAGCTACAGGAAGAAACCGCTCTGGAAGAAGAAATCCCCGGGCCGGTGGTGTCACCCCTCAATCAAATTGTAAAAACATCGTTTCAACGCAAAATTTCAGGCAAGGGAGTGTATGCCATCAATACAGTGGTTCATACCTCGCTCACTCACACCATTTGTGACGAAATAAAAGATGCTACCGAGTGCAAGATTTTAGCCGCAAATCTGGCTCGCTTGTTGACCTGGTTTTTAGATGTCAACAGCAGTCCCCGTAAGGGAGACAATCTGTCGCTTTTGTATGAAAAGCCCGATGGTATCGAATCTATAAAAATTCTAAAACTGGCTTACGAAAGCAACTTGTTCGGCAAAACTTTCTATGCCAATTTCTACAAAGCCAAAGGCATGAAATACGGTGCTTATTACGATCAAAAGGGTCGTGAAATTGCCCCTCGTATCATCGGCAAGGAAGCACCCATCCACGATTATATTGAGATCACCGCTCTGCCCGGAGAAATGAGAAAAGGGCGACGATTGGGGCATTCCGGATCAGATTTTAAAGCCGATGTTGGCACGCCTGTATTTTCCAGCTTTGAAGGCCGCGTACTCAGGACGCAATGGAATATTCGCAACAATGGCTATTGCATTGAAATCGACCATCCTTCAGCCGGTGTGATGACACGTTATCTGCACATGAGTTACGTCTATGTCAAACGCGGTGAATATGTTAAAGCGGGTCAAAAAATCGGAGAGTCTGGCAATACCGGCAGAACCTTCGCCCCGCACCTGCATTTTGAATTATTGACACGCGGAAAACACAAGAAGATTTTGAATCCCTTCGAATTCAAAGCCATTAAAACCGTACACAAAGAACTGCCAGCAAAAGAACTCGCCGCTTACAAACAGAAGATTCTGGACCTCGACGCCAGTTAAAATGACCGCAGGATGAAAGATTCCCTGCCCGCCCTACTCCCTTTTGTTTTGACTCGGGGTTTGAATATTCTGTTTTTTTTGATAATCTGGTCTCTAATTCATTTCCGAACCACAACCGATCATCAAACTTTCAAGGAATCCCCCATCAGAAAGATATGAAAACTCTATACCTGAGCGTCTTATTTTTATTCCTTTCTGCCTGCGCGGGAATCCCGATTGAAAGCATTACATCAAACTATTCTGACGCATCCCTCAAAGAGGACATTGGGCAGTATCTGACCGCAACCGATCCAAATGTTGAAAACGAAATCATCGATCGCCTCAATTCCAATAACGTTTCTCATAGCAGAATAAAATCTTTATTGCGCCAATCTCTTGATGAAAGGAAAGGCCCGGCGGGGACCTTGCTGGATGAAAAAATCCTCATCGGAGCAAAAACCTATTCCTACGCAATATTTGTCCCGGAGTCGAAAGAAAAATCTCTTCCCATGATCGTCATCCTTCACGGCATGGGTGGAAGCGGATTCAATACGCTTCCTGCCTGGGTCGAACGATTGCAGAACCGTTTCATCATCGTCTGCCCCAGCTACCCCATGGGGGCATGGTGGTCCCCAAATGCAGAACAACTGGTGATGGGTCTGGTTCAAAAAACCTCTTCCAGCTACCCCGTGGACATGAATCGTGTTTTTCTGGCGGGCTTGTCCAATGGAGCCATCGGGGCTTACATGATCGGAATGTTCTATCCCGATACCTTTGCAGGCATTGTTCCCATCGCCGGAAGTGTCACCCCGCGTTATATGCATTTTCTCGTCAATCTCAACAACACGCCTGTTTATATGATTCAAGGCGAGCACGACCCCATATTTCCCATCTCACTGAGTCGGAGGATTTATCAAATCCTGAGCGACATGAAATATCCTGTCGTCTACCGCGAGCATAAAGAATCTGGAAATGCGCATGGCGGACATTTTTTGCCCGAAAAAGAAGTCCCCGCATTGCAAGAATGGTTGCTGGCACAAAAGCGCGATCCCAATCCAAAAACCGTTCGCATGACACGCGAAGCCAATCACATGGAATCGATTCACTGGGCCCGATTCAGCCGGGGAATACAGCTGGCCGCCTTGCAAATCCCAGGACCTGAGAAGGAACGTGTGAATATAAAGGACGGCAAAATCGGAACGTTTTTTGCCACCAATCTGGGGGACAATCAAATCGAGATGATGGGTAGCAATATCGTCGAGTGCGAATTATTGCTGAACGAAGACATGGTCGATCTGGATAAAACAATCTATGTTTCCAAACAAAGCATTGCCGACCAGAACGGGAAACTGGTCACCGGTGCCAAGCTTCCCGCCTATCACCAAAAAGCCACACGCGATTTATCCGTGCTTCTGAGTGGATTCAAAAAAAGAAGAGACCCCACATTGCTCTACGACGCTAAGATAAAAATCAGTTGGGAGGAAAGCACCCGCTTCGCATCTCTTCCATGACCCCCCTCAGCACCTCATCAGAATCGCCTTCGTGGCTCAAGAAATCCGCCAGACTTTTGGGTTGGGATCTCATTCGTTCGGCACTCGCCTATTACGTTCATTCTCCCGCTACCCTTGCGATTTGCGAGTCATTACAAGCGGAAGATGATTTTGATACCGTCTGCCTTCTGAATGAAGAGACCGATGAAATTTGCAGACTGATTTCCGTTGGAAGCAGTTTTCCGCTCACGCGATTTGAAGACCTCGATCCGATACTGGAAAAAGTTTCCGAGCGGCAAATCATCGAATCCGTTGCCTGTCTCTCGGTGCTGAAATTTCTGCGTCTGGGACGCTCCATTCTCCGAAGCATCGGCACGCGTGAAGAATTCCCCAGACTGCGGCACCATGCCGACCGGATATCCCCTCTGCCCGAACTGCTCAAGGAATTGGAACGGTGCATCGACGAAGACGGTGAAATCCGCGACGACGCTTCGCCTGAATTAAAACAGGCCATCAAAACCGCGCAACTCGCCCGGCAAAAACTGGAAGATCAGGTCCGCCGGATGTTGGCCAACTCCAACGTTCAAGCTTCTCTGCAAGACAATTATTTCACCGAGCGTGAAGAACGAATCGTCCTCCCCGTCCGTGCCGACCGACGCTCCACCCTTGATGGCATCGTGCACGACAGCTCCGCCAGCGGACAAACCGTTTACATGGAACCGACCGCACTGGTTCCGCTCAACAATCAACTGAAAATCGCCCGGCTGACCATCGAGCACGAAAAAACGAAAATACTCCAGGCTCTTGCGCAACGTGTTCTGGAAGAAGAATACTCCATCCGCAACAACCAGAAAGTTCTGACCGCTCTTGATCTCATTCAGGCCAAAGGTTCACTGGCGGGAAGAATGAACGCCGTGTCCTGCAAGCTCAATCAAAATGGGAAAATGCATCTTCTGGAAGCACGCAATCCAGAACTGATTCTCAACGAACATCCAGTCGTTGCCAACTCACTGTGCTGGGAGGAAGGCACACAGGCCATCATCATCTCCGGTCCCAATACCGGTGGGAAAACGGTGACCCTGAAAACACTGGGATTGTTTTCCCTCATGATCCGTGCGGGCTTGCGCCTGCCCGTTGCGATTGGATCGGAAATTCCTTTTTACCCGCAAGTATTCGCCGACATTGGCGACGACCAGAACATACGCGAAAGCCTGTCGACGTTCTCTGCTCATCTCGAAAAAATCATCTACGTGATGAATCAGGCCCGGCCCGGAACACTGGTCCTTCTCGACGAATTGGGCATCGCCACCGACCCGCAAGAAGGCGCGGCACTGGCCGAGGCGATCTTGCTTTATCTGCAAAAAAAAGGAGCCGTCGCGATTGTCTCGACGCATTATCTGGAAATAAAAATGCTCGCACAAATCCGCAAAGGATTTATCAATGCCTGCGCGGAATTCAATCCTGAAACACTGTCTCCCACATACCGTTTGTTGTTCGGTGCTCCCGGACAAAGTGCCGCACTCGACACCGCAGAACGGCTCGGCCTGCCTTCTGAAGCCTTGCAAAAGGCACGCGAAATTTATAGCGAACGGGACAACCGGGCCGACTCCACGTTGCAGGAACTCACCCGTCAACGCATCGAGCTTGAGAATAAGGAAGACGCTCTCAACGAACAGCTAAGAGCCGCCGAAAAGTACGCAGAGGATCAAAAGACCATTGTAGAATCTCTGCGGGAAAAACAAGCGAACTTCAACAAAGACAAAAACAAGCGCATGCAAACTCTGTTGCGCGAAGCCAAATTTCAGGTCCGCAAATACATGCTGGAAGCCAAAGAAAATCGCTCGGCTCCTGCGCTCAAAAAGATAGAGAAAAAACTGGACGCATTGGGACGTCCCGAAGCGGTTCCTCTGCAAAGAGAAGCCCTCGGCTGGTCTGCATCTGCCAAAGAATTAAAATCAGGGGACACTGTATTGCTGAGCAATTTAGGCGCACGTGGAATTTTGATGGAAGACCCGGCGGACAAAAAAAAGGTCCGGGTGAAAATGGGGAACATCGTTACTCTGGTAGAAACAAAAAACCTGCGTGGTTCCGACAATCGTCAAGTGCAAGCCAGCAGACCGGCCCCAGGCAGTGTCAAGATTCATATCGAAACACCCGGGTCATCCTCGGCGGTCTGCGATCTTCGCGGAATGGATTCCGACGACGCTCTCAACACGCTCGAATCATTCATGAGTCGGGCGATTTTGAGCAATCTCACTCGTTTGACCCTCATCCACGGGCATGGTCGTGGCACCATAAAAAGTCTGGTACGCGATTATCTGGCAACTGCAGGTGTTTGCAAGAGCTGGAATCCTGCTGAGCAATACGAAGGCGGCGACGGTGCCACCATCGTCGAAATGGATTGAGTGTGCGATCCTTAACATTTTTAGCCTCATAACCCTTGTCGTAACGAAAATAAAATAATACGATGGCGTTAAATATCTACGCCAAATACTTTATGAAAGGTTACATTCCCCCACTTGGCGGGCATCACAAATACTATGAAAATTGAACTCGACAAACAATACGATCCAAACCAGGTTGAAGACTATTGGTCCCGATTGTGGGAAGAAAAAGGGTATTTTCGCGCCGGCCACGAAGTAGGCCGTGAGCCTTTTTCCATCGTGATCCCTCCCCCCAACGTAACCGGCTCCCTGCACATTGGTCATGCCTTCAACAACACGCTTCAGGATATTCTGGCGCGATGGCACCGCATGAAGGGACACAACACCCTGTGGCAACCCGGAACCGACCACGCAGGAATCGCCACTCAAAACGTTGTTGAAAAACAACTCAAAGCCGAGGGCATCAGCCGACAGGATCTTGGCCGCGAAGCTTTTATCGAAAAGGTCTGGGAATGGAAAGAAGAATCTGGCGACACCATCGAAAAACAATTGCGCAAATTAGGATCGTCTCTGGACTGGGAACGCAATCGATTCACGATGGACGAGGGCTTATCCAAAGCTGTCCGCGAAGTTTTTGTCACCCTGTATGAAGAAGACCTGATTTACAAAGGCGACTACATCATCAACTGGTGCCCGCGCTGTCAAACCGCGCTTTCCGATCTCGAAGTGGAGCATCAGGAATTACCCGGAAAACTTTACCATCTGCGTTACCAGATCAAGGGCGAAGACAAGTTTCTTGTGATCGCAACCACGCGGCCCGAAACCCTTCTTGGCGACACTGCCGTTGCCATCAATCCCGAAGACGAACGTCATTTTGCCATCAAAGGGAAAACCATCCTCCTGCCCATTTTAAACCGGGAACTCCCTCTGATCGAAGATGCTTACGTTGATATCTCCTTTGGAACCGGCGCGCTGAAGGTGACCCCGGCACACGACCCCAATGACTTTGAATTGGGACGACGGCATAATCTACAGTCAATCAACGTAATGGAACCCGACGGCACCATGAACGAAAACGCAGGTCCCTACAAAGGGCAAGATCGTTTTGAGTGCCGGAAACAATTGACTCAAGATCTGGAAGACGGCGGCTTTCTCGAAAAAATTGAGGATCACATTCATTCCGTCGGTCATTGTTACCGCTGTAAAACCGTTGTTGAGCCTTATTTGTCCAAACAGTGGTTTGTGAAAATAAAGCCCCTGGCCGAACCCGCTATCGCCGCAGTACGTAACGGCTCCATAAAAATCGTTCCTCAATTTTGGGAAAACACTTATTTCGAATGGATGGAAAATATTCGCGACTGGTGCATTTCTCGACAAATCTGGTGGGGACATCAAATTCCCGCATGGGCCTGCGCTCAGTGCAAGAAAATGACCGTGACACGGGAAGACCCGTCCGTCTGTGCTCATTGTGGCTCTGCTGAAATCGTAAGAGAAACCGACGTGCTGGACACCTGGTTCAGTTCTGCCCTGTGGCCGTTTTCCACAATGGGCTGGCCTGAGAAAACCAAGACCCTGGAAACCTTTTACCCAACCTCCGTACTCTGTACGGGATTCGATATTCTGTTTTTCTGGGTGGCCCGCATGATAATGATGGGCTTGAAATTCATGGGCGATGTTCCTTTCCGCCATGTCTACATCCACGCCCTGATTCGCGACGCAGAAGGTCAAAAAATGAGCAAGACCAAGGGCAATGTCATCGACCCTCTGACCATCATGAGTCAATACGGGACCGATGCCCTGCGCTTCACTCTCGCCGCTTTTGCCGCACAAGGGCGCGATGTCAAGTTGGCTGAAGACCGCATCGAAGGTTATCGAAATTTTTGCAACAAAATCTGGAACGCGTCACGCTTCATCTTCATGAATCTGGAAGATTATATTCCCGATCCCGACGCGCAGAAAAACGCACCTTCGGCAACCATTGACCGCTGGATACTCAGCCGACTCAATGCAACGATCCGCGATACAGAGCGTGCACTGGACGAATTCAAATTCAACGAAGCGGCGATGTCTGTTTACAAATTCATCTGGCATGAATTCTGTGACTGGTACATTGAGCTGAACAAATCGCGGCTCTATCGCGAGGGCAGTGATCGCAAGGCCGCGCAAGCCATGCTGGTGCATGTGCTGGAAACCAGCCTGCGCCTGTTGCATCCCTTCATGCCTTTCATCACCGAAGAAATCTGGCAGAAGTTACCCGAAACAGATGGCAGTATCATGGTCGCACCTTACCCGGTACACTATCCCGAGCGTCACAACGAAGCCGCAGAAACGGAGGTGGGCTTGCTCATGGATGTGGTAACTGCGGTCAGAAATATTCGCGGTGAGATGAATCTGAGTCCCGGACTGAAGTTGAATGTTCTGTTAAAAACCCGGGACGAATCCGTTCGTCAAATTCTCGATCACTGTGCCGCTTCCATACGTGATTTGGGACGCATCGAAGATTTTCAGTACGGCCCGGAAATCACAAAACCCAAAGGCTCGGCTTCATCGGTGGTGGCAGGAATGGATTTGATCGTGCCGCTCGCGGGTCTCATCGACTTTGCGGAAGAAAAAAAACGTGTCGAAAAAGAGTTGGCAAAAATCCAGAAAGACTGGGACGCGCTCGACAAAAAACTGGCCAACAAAAACTTCATTGACCGAGCCCCTGCGGACGTAGTGGCCAAAGACAAACAATGGAAAGCCGATCTGGAAGAGAAGAAAACCCGTCTCCTTGCGCATATGGAAACCGTCGAACAGGCCCTCTCCTGAGCAATCCCGATCACTGAAAAACACAAAGAAGCTTGTCTCCTCCCTTAGAGAGGAGACAACTTCAATTCATATCAAAGGATCCAACACAATGAATGCGAAAACCGAGCTACCGAAAAGAGAACAAATCAGCGAAGCGGACACCTGGGATCTTTCAGGGCTTTACACCAGCACGCAAGCTTGGGAAGAAGAATTCAAACAACTCGAAACGAGTGAAAAAGAATACGCAAAATTTAGAGGAACGCTGTCAGAAGGCCCGGAAAAAATTCAGGCCTGCCTGGAGTTTGATGCGCAATGCATGCGCACACTGGATCGAGTCTATACGTACTCTCACCTGAGAAACGACGAAGACAAAACCCATAACAAACATCAGGAATTGTACGAGCGTGCGGTCGGGCTGGCCACAAGGCTGTCCCAAGCCCGTAGCTTCATCGACTCGGAACTCATGTCCATCACAAACATTGATGAGAACCTGAACGATGAATGCCTGCAACCCTACAAACTTCATCTGGAAAAAATTCTCCGCTTTCGAGAGCACACACTCTCAGAAAATGAAGAAGCCTTGCTCGCCGCATCCGCAGACATGGCGAGAGCCGCTCGGGATGGTTTCGATATGCTTGACAACGCTGACCTTCAATTGGGTACGGCGAAAGATTCCAATGGCAACGATGTTGCCATCACTCAAGGTAGCTTTCAAAGTATTCTGCAAAGTTATGATCGGGAGTTGCGGCGCAATGCTTTCGATTCCTTCTACTCAGCATACGCTTCACACCAGTACACCTATTCGGCCTTGCTGGCGGGAAGTGTGAAAAAGGATTTATTTTATGCGCGGGCGCGCAAATACGAAAGTCCTCGTGAGCAAGCCCTTTTTTCAGAAAACATTCCTGCGGCGGTGTACGACAACCTGATCGAAAGTGTGCACAACAACCTTCAACCTCTTTACAAATATTTTTCCATACGAAAACGTTTGCTGGAACTTGATGAATTGCACATCTACGACTGCGCTGTTCCGTTGGTTAAAGATCTGAAATGGGATATGTCCTATGAATCTGCGGTGGAAACAATAGAAGCCGCTCTGCAACCCCTGGGCAAGGAGTATGTTTCGGAGTTGAAAAAAGGATTGCTGGAAGAACGCTGGGCCGATCGTTACGAGTCGGCCAACAAACGAAGCGGAGCCTATTCTTCTGGCTGTTACGATTCGAATCCATTTATCTTAATGAATTATCGTGCCGATAATATCAATAGTCTCTACACTCTCATTCACGAAGCCGGGCATTCCATGCACTCCCGGTATTCCCGGAGGAACCAGCCTTATCTTTACGCCGACTACACGATCTTTGTCGCCGAAGTCGCGTCCACTTTCAATGAGGCTCTACTGACCCGGTATTTACTGGATTCGGCGAGCGATGAGAAAATGAAAATTTATCTCATTTGCCGGGAAATAGACAATTTCAGAGGAACGCTTTATCGACAAACCATGTTTGCTGAGTTTGAGCACAAGATACATAGTTCCGCTGTGGCGGGAGAACCTTTGACAGTGGACTACTTTAAAAAGGTTTACAAAGAACTCTTAACGTTGTATTTTGGAAATGAAGTCATCCTCAATGAAAGCTTGTCTCTGGAGTGCTTTCGCATTCCGCATTTTTATTTCAGTTTTTATGTTTATAAATATGCGACAGGAATTTCCGCCGCCTACGCCTTGGCTGAACGTACAGTCGAGGGTGGCGAATCAGAGCTGAACGACTATCTGAACTTCCTCCGCTCCGGAGGATCCCAATACCCCATCCAGGCACTACAAAATGCCGGAGTGGATATGACGTCCCCGCGCCCCGTGGACGCCGCATTAAATAAATTTTCCGAGTTGGTAAATCAATTGGAAAAATTGACGTCGCGAAAAACGTCATGAAACGCCGCTCAACTCGAAGCGTGAGAAACGCGGCATATCCCAACCTTATTAGAGGCACACAGTTTTGAAGAAATCAGGATCGGTCGACAGACCTTACAAAACCAACACAAATCGTAGAACCGAGAATGCTGGGGGAAAGTCCAAAAATTCACACTCCCAACAAAATCGTAGTGGGGCCAAGCAACGCCATGACAATCTTCAGCAATGGCTTTCTGCTTCCTCCTCACAAACGCTCACTTCTCATCTTTCCATGACTTCGAATGGAAACCGGAACAACAACAATTCAAACAGTTCCAATGGAACTAAAAACGAGTCTAGAAACGGAACGCCGCGAAACAATCCAAAGTCTCAACAAAAGAACCGTTTCCGATCAAGGCAGGACAACAAACCACGTAACAATAACGACCGCCCTTTCCGCTCCAATCCGGAACAGGCACAAAATGATGTGAAGCCGCAGACACAAGTCGCATCAACGTCCGCACAGACAGGCAGTGCTTCGCTGAATCCAGATGTCGCAAAAATTGATGCTTTTGAATTATTTTGCGCCTACCATCTGGGCATTCGTCCCGACAATCAGTATCGTCAGGCCAACATCAACGAAGTCGCTCGACGCTTCAATGCCAGCACAGGTGTCATCAAACAAGCATCAAAAGAATATGGCATGGACCCCGCCGCACTGCTCGATAAGGATTTTGACATGGCGATGGCGCAACTCGACATTCAAGTCGCTCCTGAAGGGATTGATCGAAAAGAACTGGCGAAATCGATTTATGAAGAGTTTCTTGCCGCTCCAATTCAAAAACGCAATTGGAAGAAAATCCTCGAAGAAGACGCTAAAGAAAACCGAAAGGTTTTTGGCGACTGATAACCAACCCTTTATACGGGAAGCCTGTCACCCAATCATTGAAGATCAGTGCCCTCGTTTGAATAGCAGTAGTTCTTTCACAATACGGTCCTGTATTTTTTTCACGCGACCATTCGAACATTTCAAATCGTTCATCAACATAGAAAACGCAAAGCGTTCGCCATCCGCTGACTGGACATATCCCGAAAGGGAGCTCGTAAAATTCAGGGTGCCTGTCTTTACCCTTATTTTTCTAGACCCATCCGTTTTCATCAATCTATCCTGAACGCTTCCATCTGCTCCCATCACTGCTAGTGAAGCCAGAAACTCGGGGAAAATACTCCAGTCCGATTGCATATCTTTGAGAACGGCAACAATCAAATCGGTAGAAATTTCATTGCGCCGCGACAAGCCCGATCCATCAAAAACCCGAAATTGACTGGCTTTAAAACCCAAAGTTTGCAGGTATTCTTTGACCACAGCCAAACCCTTTTTAGTGCTTCCCGGCGCACCCGAAACTTGAGCCCCAATGGTTTTTAGAATTTGTTCCGCCAAGAAATTATTGCTGTACTTGTTCAGTCCACTCAAGGCTTGAGAAAGTGCTTCCGATGTAAATTCAGTCACCCCTGTCGCCTGCGCAGGCGTGACCCCTTTACGAACATCTCCATCCACTGTCACACCCGCTCTTTGCAAATAATCCTTAAAAACCATCGCGGCATACAAAGCTGGATTGGTGATGTTAACAAAATAACGCGAGCGCGCTTTATCCGTGGAAACTCCTCCTGTGACCGTTATTGTATCGAAACCTTCACCCTGCAAACGGTTGACAATGAGACGGCCTTTTTTGCCAAAGGGCAAGGTCTTTGCCCGATTGTCTACCCGCACGTAGCCAATATCGGGTTCGACAACGACCACTGGCGGGTCCCCTACTTCTTCTGCGGGAGTCACTAAAACTTCGACCGTATTGAAATTAAACGAAAGGGCTCCCAATGGCGCATTGTATGCTTCGATCCCTGCTTTCCAGAGATCCTCCGAGCGATCATCAAAGAAACTTTCATCCGCCACAATATCGCCTGATATTCGCGTTAAAGGCAAATTCCGCACCTGTAAGGCCATTCTCCACAACTGCTCCGTCACCAGCTTGGGATCGCCCGAACCTTTGATATAAAGATCGCCTTGCAAAGTATTCCCTTCGATGCGTCCGGGAGTGTGCAAACCTGTAACGAACCGAAAATCTGGCCCCAGAACTCTTAAGGCGACCGCAGAAGTTATCAGCTTCATGTTGGAAGCGGGAATATAGGGATGAGAACTGTTTTTAGAAAAGAGGCTGGATTTATCCTTCAATGAAACGATCTGGATACCAAACTGTTTTTTACGCAAACAGGAGTTTGCAAGAATTTCCTCAATCGCCTTCTTGAAACTTATCTCAGGGGTATCCGCAAATGCAGGTGTAGAAACAAGAATCAGACAGGAAGTGAGAATGAAAATGGGAAAGTAAAAAATTTGTCGCATCAAAAATCGCATAGTAAAATACTACTGGTTGAGTAAAGAAAATACAATTGGCATTTTGAATTTCACCCCTCTTTTATTCCAGATAAGTTTCCGCTATAATATGGGCATGATTAATTTTACATACATCAAATACGGTGTCGCTTTAGCATTGATATCCATCCTGCTCGGTATCAGTCTGGGATTGGGTTTCGGCTGTTGTGAAGACACCATCGTTGACAAATTCAAAAAAGACTCGACTGAAGTTTTGGACACTGTTTATGATGGCAGTCAAAAAAAGGCAAACAGGGTTGTCAATAAATCCTGGAATTACATGATACGTGCTCATCTGCATTCGCAAACGATGGGAGTCATCAGTCTGGTATTTTCTCTTCTTGTTGCGGGTCTTAAATTTGCTCCGCGCTGGCAATTGGGCATTTCAATTTTCAGTGGTTTGGGGGCTCTGGGTTATGGCACTTTTTGGCTGTTGGCTGGTTTTCTGGCTCCTCGAATGGGGTCTACGAGCGCGTCTAAAAACGCGATCGAGTTACTCGCTCAGGGATCGGCGGGATGTTTCTTCGTCTCCGCTATCGTTCTGTTTGCGTTACTGGGTATGAGAATGTTTGCTTTCCAAAATACTGCTCCAGAATAGCTCGCTTGTGCTTGCGAGACCAGTCTCGCACTTCCAAAAGTAATCGATTCGTTAAAAAAACAATTCATTGGAAAAAATATGAAATACGATCTTGTCGCTATCGGCAATGCGCTGGTGGACTTTGAAGCGCGGGTAGATGAAGAATTTATACGTCAATTTTCCCTGTCTAAAGGCGGGATGTCACTTGTCACCGCAGAGGAGCAAGCCCGTGTTCTGAAAGTGCTTCAGGGAAAAAAAGTCAAAACCTGCTCGGGCGGATCCGCCGCCAATACCGTTCACGGTGTGAGTGTGCTTGGCGGAAACGGCTATTATTTTGGTAAAATTGGCGACGACCCCAGTGGAAGAATTTATGAAGCCGATATGTTCGAGTGCCGCGTGGGTTTTCCCGGTCGCGAAGGTGCGAAGAAAACGGATACGACGGGGACCTGTATCGTGCTGATCACCCCCGATTCCGAGCGCACCATGCTCACTCACCTGGGCATTTCGGCCAGCCTTCACGCGGATAACATTGATCCTCAAATTGTAGAAAAAGCCAAATGTGTGTACATCGAAGGCTATTTATGGACCGGGGATGACACCCGCTCTGCCGCCATGAAGGTCGCTAAGATAGCGCGAGAAAAAAAGATACCTGTCGCCTTCACACTGAGCGATGCTTTCGTTGTCAATCACCATAAAGAATCTTTGAATGAATTCATCCATGACTATGTGAATATTCTATTCTGTAACACGGTAGAAGCGCGTGCCTTGACCGACGCGTCCAACCCTGAAGATGCGTTTGACGATCTCGTCCAGCGTGCAGAAGCACTCTTTTTGACTCTGGGTGCGGATGGTGCGTATGTTGGTAAAAAGGGCGGGGAAAGAAAATTCGTCAAAGCCTTTCGAGTTCAAGCCATCGACACAACCGGTGCGGGCGATTTGTTCGCCGCTGGCGTTTTATACAGTCTGGTCAACAAACGGGGAATGATCGAAGCAGGAGCCATCGGCTCTTATTGCGCGGCTCAGGTTGTGACGCATATGGGGGCACGTATGCCCGTAAAATCCCACACCGATATTGACAAGATCCTCCAGGAATACAAAGAACTTTAAACAAAAAACAGGCCCCCGGATCGCTCCAGGGGGCCTGTAGATTTTTTATCGACAACTCTGTTTATTGCATTACAACGGACTTTCACCCGCTTATCCTGCCTTAGAAAGTTCACGACTCAGACAACCACATCAATTGCCTGCGGCTTCTTCCGCTCGATCCTTCTCCATTTGATTGATTTTCAAACGCAGTTTAACCGCCGCATTCAATTCTTTTACAATACGGTCGTTTGCGTCGGGGAAAAACAGCTTCTGGTTGAACGCATCCAGACTGTGATCTCGAAGCAATTTGGCAAAAGCTTCATCCACAAAGGGACGTGTCATTTGCACAACGCCTTCAAACAGGATAACGATCTTCTCGTGTTGATCCCAGTTGTCGAGAATGAGCTGACGAATCGTCTCGCCTGAAGCCTCGCCCTCGTCCGCAGTGCGCCCAGAGGGTGTCGAGGTCCCCGTTATTTTGTAAATGTCTACTACAAATTCTTTTTCCATAAAGACCCGTTTTTTCTATTTAAAATTTCAGGATCACGCTTCGATGACTTTAACACTTATCATCTCAATACGCTCATTGGGATTGTCACGGCTGTCTCTGGGTGAGTTGACTATTTTATCGGCAACATCCATTCCTTCAGTCACTCGTCCAAAAGCGGTGTATTGATTGTCCAGAAAATGGGAATCTTTAACGACAATAAAAAACTGCGACCCGGCACTGTCGGGATCTTGAGCACGTGCCATGGAAAGGACTCCGCGATCATGAGGGGTATCGTTGAATTCTGCCTTGATCGTATAGCCCGGGCCGCCCGTTCCATGAAGAGACTTGTCTTTATTTTTGGAGTTGGGATCGCCGCCTTGAATCATAAAACCCGGTATGACACGATGAAATGCGGTTCCGTCGTAGAATCCTTTTCTAGCAAGGTCGGTAAAGTTTTTCACATGACCCGGTGCGATATCTCCAAAGAATTCTATTTCTATATTCCCAAGGGTTGTTTCGATCACTGCGGTTTCATTTGACATATTTTCCCTGCTTTCTTTAAAAAACCGGCTTTAACCGGTGAATTTTTGGATAAAGTAAAAATACTCAGCGATTTTCGATAGATACTTTCGTCATCTCAATTCGCGTGTGTGGATTGTCATTTCCATCCCGTGGAGCGGAAACGATTTTGTCAACAACATCCATGCCGTTGATGACTTCGCCAAAGACGGTGTAATTTCCATCCAGGAAATTGGCATCTTTGACAACAATAAAAAATTGTGATCCTGCACTGTCGGGATGACCGGAACGTGCCATGGAAAGGATGCCTCTGGAATGTTTCAAATTGTTGAATTCGGCGGGTACGTTATAGCCGGGGCCTCCCATTCCGTCGTTGCCTTTATCCGCATCTTTTGTATTGGGATCGCCGCCCTGAATCATGAAACCGGGAATCACACGATGAAAGGTGGTTCCATTATAAAAACCTTTATTCGCCAGATCCTTGAAATTTTTAACATGTGCGGGGGCAACGTCCGGGAAGAATTTTATTTCAATTTTCCCCATAGTGGTTTCAATAACGCCCACTTCCTCGGCTTGGGCCGAAGTGCTCAATATGCCGGTTAAAAGAATTGCAGATAACAAAAGCCTTAAGTTCATTCCATCCTCCCAGGGCTCGCCTTGTAAAAGGAATCCCTGTCATAATGATTAAAAATCAGATTAGCTCAGTCAAACAAATCAGCAATTATTGCTCAATTTTGGCTTAGAATAAAACAATACTCACTGAATTTCACATCTTTTTATCAATGACAAGCAAAGATGGGAATTTTAAGGAATGACTTGTCAAATGTCAAACAATAGCCAATGACCCTAAGAACCGGCCTCACGACCTTCAGTTACCTGCTCGCGGGTACGGGAATATTCTGCCTGATCTTGAGCGAAACTTTCACTCAATCAACAGGCATTGCCCTGATAGCAAGTCTGGGAATTTTTTACGCTCTGGAACTGAAGAAGATCATCCCGGTGCGCCCTTCCTCGAATCAACTGATATCCAACTGGAATGTTCTCATCCTCCCGGTTCTCTACTACACTCTGGATATGCCTCTATTTGATATAACCATCTGGTTTGTGGTGCTCCTTATCTTTACCCGTTTCCTTTTGAAAACAGAGGTCAATGACTATCTTTTTGGTTATATGCTGGCAATCGTCTGCCTCTTCATCGGGGCTCTCCATGTACAGGATATCACCTACGGCATCGTTTTTATTTTGTTTTATCTGACGCTCAGTTTGTGCCTGATTTTCTACAATATGACGGTGGAGAAGGTGGGCAGTCACAGTCCACCGGAAATTTTCAAATGGGTGGGCGATCACGAAAAACTCCCCGTCTCCCTGTTTGGTGCCTCTTCGGGTCTCATTGCAATCAGTCTGGTCTTCACAATTTTTATTTTCATCAGCTTCCCGCGGGTGGGATTGAGTTTTTTATCTCTAAACTCTGCTTCGAATTCTATCAGCGGATTTTCGGACAATGTGGTGCTCGGTGATGTTGGGAAGATCAAACAGAACGAAGCCGTCGTCATGCGCGTCGAATATTCCAAAGGCGGTAAAAAGGTTCGCCCGCAATCACCGATTTTATGGCGTGGCGTTGTTCTCGATCATTACAGCAACAATCGCTGGCGGGCCACCTCTAGCGAGGAATTGGAATTGTGGCACGCTGAAAGTCAGGACATCGCTCTTTTCCACATTGTGCCAGAAAAGGAAATCCTGCATCAGGATGTGTACCGGGAAGCTTTTGATACGGATATCGTTTTCACTCACGGCATCCCCCGCAACATCAATGGAACCTTTCGTCATTTGCGGATGGACCCCGGATTTGTTCTGAAGACGGGCAATCCCGGAGGCGCAAGGCACTTTGTCATGCAATCCGAAGTGGGCTATCCCGGCCAAAGTTACAATTTCAAGTCACCCAATCTCGATTTCAATCAATATCATTCCAGATACCTGCAACTGCCAGAAACAAGCACGCAATTTGTTCAACTGGCAGAGCAATTGACAAACAAGCGGGACAACGTTCCCGACAAAGCTGAGGCGATTTTAAATCACCTGCGCAACGGTTTTTCGTACACACTGGAAAAGGAAGCACCGGAGGCGGGCATGTCTCCCATCGACTTCTTTTTGTTTCAACGCAAGAAAGGACATTGTGAATACTTTGCGTCGGCGATGACGCTACTGCTTCGTCAGGCAGGGGTCGCGGCGAGAATGGTCAACGGGTTTGCGGAAGGGGAGTGGAACGCGCTGGGAGAATATTTGATCGTGAAGGAAAAACACGCGCATTCCTGGGTCGAGGCCTTTGTCCCCGGTACGGGTTGGATGGTATACGACCCCACTCCGCCCGATCTATCGCTTGCGCAACAATCAGGATCTTCAGTCGCCTTCCTTTGGATGGATCTATTGCAACTTTACTGGCAACGCTATGTCGTCCGCTATTCCTTTCGCGATCAAATGGAAATTTTCAATTTCCTCAACTCCGAACGTCGGGGATGGACGAATGAAATAAAAAGTTTCAATTTAAAAGATGTCTTTCGCGGCGGAATCAATTTCTCATCGTTGCCCTGGACAGGACTTCTCATCACACTCTTGAGCGGTGTGGGTATTTTTTGGTATTTTTTCAATAAAAAGTCCCAGACATCCTTTTCAACACAAATTTATATAAACCTGTTGATCCGTCTCGAACGATCGGGCATTCGCAAAAAACCCTGCTGGACTCACCGCGAACTCTTGAAAAATCTACAAGCACTCCCCCCGGAGAAAAGAGCGCACGCAGAAATCATCACCCACTTTTATGAGAAAAATCGCTGGGGCGGTAGCGTTCCCAGTGAATCTGAAATAAAGACAGTCCTCCATTCCATTGAAAATATTTGATTCGTCGCTCCGCTCATGCAACACTGAATGCAACACTCCTCAATGGAGTGAGAGCTAATATTTTTCCCTGAAATTGATCTATTTCCTGACTTGATGCGATGACCGAAGAAAACTCCGAATATCTCAGCAATATTTTTGAAGTCCTCGACGAGGCGGTTTTCGTCTACGATCAGGACATGATCATCCGTAATTTTAATTCCCGTGCCGAAGAAATCACCCGCTTCAAAAAGGAAGAAGTGATCGGGCAGAAGTGCACCACCCTCTTCAAGTCTAATATTTGCCAAAATAATTGTGCCCTGTGTATGACCGCAAAAACGGGGGAACTCAAAGCACCTCTGCGCTTTCAATCCAAATTCATTAGAAGAGATGGTTCTGAACGGATGGGGGATTTCCACGTTGGTTTGATCAACAAGGGCGATTCCGGCAGACGAGAAGTCATGGTGGCTATCACCGACGCGACCGAAGTTCAGCTATTGCGTGAGGAATTGAAGGAGACACGCTCGTTTCGCAATATCATCGGGAAAAGTTCCGCAATGGCCGATCTTTTCAAGTTTATAAAAAATATTGCCGCCTACGATTCCACCATCCTGATCCAGGGTGAAAGCGGCACAGGAAAAGAACTGGTCGCCAAAGCCATCCATCAAGAAAGTCCGCGCTCGGAAAAACGGCTGATCAAAGTCAACTGCTCTTCGTTGTCTCCGGGCCTGCTGGAAAGTGAACTGTTCGGTCATGTCAAGGGTGCCTTCACCGGCGCGTTGAGAGACCGTGAGGGACGGTTTGAAGAAGCCAATGGCAGTAGTATTTTTCTCGATGAAGTGGGCGACTTGAGTCCGCGTGTGCAAGTCAATCTGCTACGTGTCCTGCAAGAAAAGGAAATCGAGCGTGTGGGCGACAATCGTACCCGTAAGGTAGATATTCGCATCATCGCGGCAACGCATAAAGATTTGATGGCCGAGGTGAGAGAGGGGCGTTTCAGAGAAGATCTGTTTTATCGGCTCAACGTCATTCCCATCCAATTGCCGCCTCTCCGAATGAGAAAAGAAGACATCCCCTTGCTGGTTGAGCATTTCGTTCAAAACTGGGATGGGTTGAAAACCAAACAGCTCAGCGGCATTTCGCCTTCGGCACTGCGAACACTGATGGATTATGATTGGCCGGGAAATATCAGGGAATTGGAAAATGTCATCGAGCGGGCCTGCGTGATTTGCACCGGAAAAACGATTGAGCCGATTGATCTCAATTTGATACCGCTACAAGGTTCGCCCAATATAAAGGATACAAGACGTCGGGTCATTGACAGGGAAACGATCCTGCAGGAATTAAAAAACTGTGGTTCCAACCAAACTCTGGCCGCTGAACGTCTGGGCCTGCATCGAGTGACTTTGTGGCGGAAAATGAAGGGTTACGGCATCGACGCCTGACAGGGAACATGTTCCGTAGATTTTCCCTATCTGACGGCGTCTTTGTCGTCTACAGCAAATTTACAAAATTTTATCGATTTCTTCAATCATCTCTTTCACTTCTTTAGCAGAGGCATCCACGGCAGTTTTTTCTTCGTCCGTTAATTGCAACTGGATGATTGCCTCAATTCCATTATGCCCCAATTTAACGGGCACACCAAAATAGATGTCGCTCCATCCATACTCCCCTTCAAGCAACGCCGTACAAGGGAGAATTTGTTTTTTGTCGCGCAATATGGCTTCAACCATCTTGACAGCGGATGCTCCTGGAGCAAGAAAAGCGGACCCTTTTTTGAGAAGTCCCACAATCTCGGCTCCGCCATTACGCGTGCGGTCCACCAAACGCTCGATTTGCTCTTTCGACATCAAATCAGTGATGGATATGCCCGATACGGTGGCATAGCGGGGCATGGGAACCATCGAATCGCCGTGACCGCCAAGCACCATGGCATCAATATCCACCATGGAACATTGAAGCTCTAGAGAAATGAAGGTTCTGAATCGGGCGGCGTCCAAAACACCAGCCATTCCCATGACTCGATTCTTGGGCAAACCGGAAACTTTTTTGACCACATGGACCATTGCGTCCAATGGATTGGAAACAACAATGATGATGGGGTTGGAAGAATATTTCATGATTTCTTCCGTGACAGATTTCACTATCTTCCCGTTGATTGCCAAAAGGTCGGTTCGACTTTGTCCCGGTTTCCGTGGCACGCCTGCGGTGATGACGACGATGTCGGAATTCGCTGTGTCCTTATAATCGTTGGTCCCTGTTACAATGCCGTCAAATACCTGAAGGCATCCCGACTCTTGCAGATCGAGGGCTTTGCCCTGTGGCACACCCTCAACAATATCTATAAGCACCACGTTGCCCAAATTTTTATATGCTGTTAATTGCGCAACAGTGGTCCCTACCTGACCGGCACCCACCACGGTGATTTTTTTTCGCATGATCCCCTCTTCGGTGCCAATAGACTGCACGGCAACCTAAAAGTTAATAAATAAGACTCACATCCCTTGACCTGAAGATTTGGTATTTCCCCGCCCGGTTAAAGGCGGGGAAAGCACATTAACCGTCGATAATGGAGTTGAATGTTGCACTGGAACGAATGGCCGCTCTTACCTTATCTGGATCTGGATGATAATAACCGCCAATGTCTTTTGCCTGTCCTTTGCTGGAATTCAACTCTCCAAGAATGGTGTCTATTTTTTCTGCCAGTTGTTTCGCTATGGGCGTGAAATGATCTTTCAACTCTTTATCGTCATTTTGTGCCGCAAGCTCTTGCGCCCAGTACAATGCCTCGTAGACATGCGTTCCCGCATTGTCCAGCTCACCCACCGAACGTCCGGGAGATTGATTATTTTCCATCAGTTTGCCAGTGGCCCGGTCGAGTGTATCGGCCAGAACTTGAGCTTTTGGGTTTCCTTTGACTCGGCTCAGATGTGCCAGTGACTCTGAAAGTGCCATAAACTCTCCCAGCGATTCCCATCTTAAATGGCCTTCTTTTACGAACTGTTGAACGTGCTTGGGTGCCGAGCCGCCTGCGCCGGTTTCAAACAATCCACCCCCCTCAATCAAGGGCACGATGGAAAGCATCTTGGCACTGGTGCCTAATTCCAGGATCGGGAACAAATCGGTCAAATAATCACGAAGAACGTTTCCGGTTGCGGAAATGGTGTCCTTGCCTTCTTTGGCTCGTTTGAGGGAAAGTTTCATCGCTTCCACCGGGGGCATGATTTGGATATCCAGACCGGAAGTGTCGTGATCTTTAAGATAAGTATTCACTTTTGCAATGACTTCCGCATCGTGTGCGCGGTCTTTATCCAGCCAGAAAACAACCGGCATGGAGGAAGCGCGTCCGCGATTGACGGCGAGTTTGACCCAGTCTTGAATCGGAATGTCTTTCACCTGACAACTGCGGAAGATATCACCTTCTTCTACGGCCAGTTCATGCAGGGTGTTACCCGCACCGTCGATGACACGAATGGAGCCAACGCCCGGTGCTTGAAAAGTTTTATCATGGGAGCCGTATTCTTCAGCTTTTTGAGCCATCAAACCAACATTGGGAACCGTTCCCATCGTTGTGGGATCAAATTCCCCATTTTCACGACAAAAATCAATCGCCGCCTGATAAATTCCTGCATAACAATTGTCTGGAACCAAGGCCAGGGTATCGTGCTCTTTTCCGTCGGGACCCCACATTTTTCCGGAATTACGGATGGAAGCCGCCATAGAGGCATCGATGATGATGTCGCTGGGCACATGCAAGTTCGTAATTCCTTTATCAGAATCCACCATGGCCAGTTCGGGACCATTTTTCAGGCAGGTCTGGATATCGGCAACGATTTCATCTTGTTTGGCTTGAGGCAAACCGGTCATTTTGGCAAAAACATCACCCAAACCATTGTTGGGATCTACACCTACCTGTTTGAATACGTCCGCATGTTTTGTGAAGACATCTTCAAAGAAAACGGTGACCGCATGCCCGAAAATGATCGGATCGGAAACCTTCATCATAGTCGCCTTCATGTGGATAGAGAACAGAACGCCTTGTTTTTTTGCGACATCCATCTGCTCTTTAATGAACTCACGCAGAGATTTGCAACTCATGACCGTTGCATCCACGATATCGCCCTTGTCCATCCCCAGCTTGTCTTTCAAAACAGTCACATTGCCGTTTGTGTCTGCAAATTCGATCCGGCCGGTACCAACACTGGCCTCGGTAATGGTTGCAGACACTTCGTTGGAGTAAAAATCTCCACCGTTCATGTGCGCGACGTTGGTTTTGGAATCTTTGGACCATTTGCCCATGCTGTGCGGGTTGGTCTTGGCGTAATTTTTTACAGACGTGGCCGCCCGACGGTCGGAGTTGCCTTGTCGCAAAACCGGGTTGACGGCACTGCCTTTGACCTTGTCGTATTTGGCTTTGATTTCTTTTTCTTCATCGTTTTTCGGGTCCTCGGGATAATCGGGCAGGTTATAGCCCTGAGATTGCAACTCTGCAATTGCACCCTTGATTTGAGGAACAGAAGCACTGATATTAGGCAGTTTGATCACGTTTGCGTTCGGGTCCATTACAATTTTTCCCAAAAGTGCAAGATCATCCTCTTGCCGTTGTTCAGCAGACAATCTTTCAGGAAACTGTGCAATGATTCGCCCCGCAAGCGAGATATCCCTGGTCCCGACGTTGATACCTGCAACCTTAGTAAACGATTGTATAATAGGAAGAAGGGATCCACTTGCAAGCTCTGGTGCTTCATCAACTTTTGTGTAAATTATATCTGGTTGTTCAGACATGATTCTTAAACTCCATTAAAAATAACTTGAGTGTTTTTATAACTTCAAAATTACAATAAATTTGATATCCAAATGTAGGTGAAGGACGTAAGATTAGTAATAATACTCATTCTTGTCAAGTTAATAACTGGCTTACGGCAAGCGTTTTATTTGAAGGTTTGAAGAGCAATTTTTCACAATCCTATTGTAAATATCTACTCAATCTTTCTTTATTATATTCAATTTCCCTGTAAGAGTTACTGCATCTCCATGAAAATTTAATGCTGTTTCCTGATTGATGGATTTGATGATATGCTGGTAATTCATAATTCGTACATTTTAATTATTTTTCAGATACCGACTCAGAGCCGAATCATAATTTCGTAATCCCCATTTATGAAACACTCACTCAACCATTATCAGTTTGGCGTGGATTTCTCAACGGCTGGAGAAATAACCACAGATCCGCGCAAACGCCACCATTTTTTCAAGGCCTTTAAGGACCTGATCGCTGAGGAGCGGGAAAAAATTCGCCAATGGCATCGCCGAGAATTCGTCGGCCGAGAGGTGCTTCAAGCGCACACGGGTTTGATCGATGAATCCTTGAGACACATTATCCTAAGTCTCTCAAAATTAGACACCTACAATAAATACGATCCACTTTCTGAATTTGCTTTGGTCGCAGTCGGGGGCTACGGCCGAGGGGAATTGAATCCAAATTCCGACATCGACCTTCTTTTCCTCCGCCCAAAAAATATTTTAAAAATCACCGACCAGTTCATTCAGGACGTCACGTCCATTTTCTGGGGCATCGGTCTGGAGATTGGCCAGAGTTGCCGAACCATTAAGGATTGCATCAAGCTGGCTGAAGAGGATATCACCATCAAAACCTCCATGATCGATACCCGTTACCTCATTGGCGACTTGCACCGCTATGAACAGTTTCGTCGATCTTTTAAAAGCAATATTCTCGGAAAAAGCGTGAAAGGGTTTATTCAATCCAGATTGCAGGAGGGCAGTGCGATGCAATCTAATAATATGGAACCAAATATCAAAACAGGTCCGGGAGGGCTCAGAGATTATCACTCCGCACTGTGGATGGTTTCCGCTCGTTATGGCAGTGCCTCGCTGAGAGAAATCCGAAGCGATGATGTGGTTTCTTCCAAAGAACTGGATGCACTCGACAGCTCACTCAATTTTCTTTTCCGCGTTCGCAACGAGTTACATTATCAGACCGGGAAAAAAACGGATGTCCTCACAACCTCTTTGCAAAAAAAACTGGCTAAAAATCTGGGATATATGGGAGGGGGACGACACGCTGTGCAATCTTTCATGCATGATTTTTACCTGCATACCGGCTATGTCAAAAAAATTTCCGAGTCTATTATCCAGCAATGTCTGGCACCCAAGCCATCTCTAAGTAGGGCTTTGGCCAATCTCGCCCGGAAATCATTGGGCGGGGGCTTTTATGGTCTTGGAAAGTTACTTTCTCATGATTCGCAAAAGGGAGAAGTCTTTAAAAAGGACAAAAATCTTTTGATCACGGCCCTCAATCTTTGCCTCAAGCACGATCTGGAACCCGACTCTGCCCTCAAAAGAAATCTCCACCTCTTCAGCGATCTGCTCGACGATGCAACGATTCAGCAAAAAAGAACGGAAACTCTGCTGAAGACAACTCTCAAACATCAAAATTCAGAGAAATATCTCCGAATCATGCATGAAGCTGGCATTTTAGGCCGAATTTTGCCCGATTTCGGTCGCTCTATCTGCATGGTCAACTATGATTTTTACCACCATTTTACAGCAGATGAACATTCTTTGAGAAAGGTCGCTTTTCTCGAAGAACTGGGTTCGACTCCCGTAAAAGACAGAAAATTGCTGGTTCAAATGTATAAAAAGCTGAAGGACCCTCAAACCCTCAAACTTTCCTTTTTGCTTCAGTTCTCATGGAAGGATCAACCCGTTGACTATCCAGAAAAAAGTGACTATTTGAGCCACCTTGCTTTGAGTTTTGAGGAAATGGAAATCTTGAAATTCCTGCTGAGCAATCAGCACGAAATGATTGAAACCGCACTTCATCAAGACATCCATCAACCCACTGTGGTGCGACGGTTTGCCGAGAAAATCGGGTCATCGAGACGGCTTCAACTCCTGTTCCTGTTCAGTTACTCCGAATTGCGGGCGGTAGCTCCCGGGGCGTGGACATCTTACAAAGAAGTTTTAATGTCTGAGCTTTACCATCGAACACTGGCCTATATAAAAAATCCTGAATCTTTGAGCGAACGACCTCAAGCCACACGCGATGAAGTCTATCGCGTTTTACGATGGGAATTTTCAGCCACCGAGATCGAAGGGCATTTGCGGAAAATGCCTAAAGATTATCTGATTTCCTACGATTCGGTGGAAGTGGCTCAACATATAAGAGCCTGCGCATCTCTTAAGGGGAAATCCTTTGTTTTGAACAGAAAAGTCAGTCCTATAGGGAATTTTCAGTATTTGACGCTGTCCTGCCCGTCCCCCGATCAGGCTTTTGAAAATTTGGTGGGTATCCTCACGACAAAAAATCTTAATATTCTGGGAGCCAAAATACTGTCTCGAAGCAACGGACTGACAATTGTCACGGTGCAGGTTGAAGATCCTCATCCAGAATCAACCGATGCCGAAATTTGGGAAATCCTTTCCCGTGACCTGGATGATGTATTTTCCGGCCATAAAAAACTTGCCGATCTTCTGAAAACCAGGACACGTTTTGTTGCCGAAAAATCTTCCACCGTCGGCATCGTTCCCAAAATAACCATCGACAACCAATCTGTCGGGAATTACACCATCGTCCGTGTCGAAGCGCGGGACCACATCGGTATGCTTTATAAAGTGGTGCGCAGTTTTGGAATTTTCAATATCACAATCCATCGAACTATCATTGCCACGGAGGGAGGACGCGGCATCGACGTGTTTCATGTCACCCATCTCAATGGGAAAATAACCAAGATTCCCTTTCTGCGCCGCATCAAAGAGAATCTGGTTCGATCTCTATTGACAGAAAATCTTGGGAATCTGCCGCAATGAACCGCTGGTCTCAGGTCGTCCTTTTATTCTGCCTGTGCCTCTTTGCGGGCAAAGAAGCCACAGGCAACCCCCTTCAACCCAAAGCAGATGTGGAGCTTGGAAAGAAAATTTTTGAAACGCATTGCAAGGTTTGCCACGGCGTGAATGGAGACGGTGCCACCTTTGCCGCCAATGCACTCAATCCACCGCCCCGAAATTTCACCACCGAAAAATCCAGGCAGGAACTGAGCCCGGAGCGTATGCTGACCTCGGTTTCTGGAGGTCGGGAAGGAACCGCTATGATGCCCTGGGCACCGGTACTTTCAAAACTGGAAATTCACTCCGCAGTCTTGTACATCCGTAAGATGCTGATGAATTTGCCGGAATAAATTCAATCAAATTTACCTATAGAACCATCGCGGACCCCAGCTTCAAACAGCTGAGAATCTTTTTTCAGAGCCGTGCTCAATAAAATCAATCCGATCAAATTGGGAACGGCCATCAAGGCATTCATCGCATCGGAAAAATTCCATACCAGTTCCAGCTTGACCACGGCACCAAGAAATACAATTAACACCCAGACATAGCGGTAATAGTGAACCCATTTATTGCCAAAGAGGTACTCAAAACATTTCTCTCCGTAATATTCCCAGCCTAATATGGTTGAAAAAGCAAAAGTGATGGAGCCAAGAGTCACTATCAAGTTTCCCCAATGGCCGGGCAAACCTGTGGAAAAAGCCTGCATGGTGAGAGCCACTCCGGTTTCGCCAGATACCCAGACACCTGAAGACGCCAGTGCTAGCGCAGTCATGGAGCAAATCACCAACGTATCCAGAAAAGTTCCAGACATTGAAACCAGGGCTTGTTTGCCGGGATGATTCGTTTTAGCGGCGGCGGCGGCGATGGGCGCACTCCCCATTCCCGATTCGTTGGAGAACAGACCCCGGGCCACTCCATAACGGATGGTTTGCGTCAGACTGGCTCCAATAAACCCTCCGGTAGCCGCAGTGCCAGTGAAGGCATGTTCGAAAATCAATTGGATGCCCGCCCCCAATCCGTCTAAATTCGAGAATATCGCAATAGCCGCTCCTATAAAATAAATGCTCACCATGACGGGCACCAGATAGCTCGCCACATCTGCAATGCGCTTGATTCCTTTAATGACCACCAATGCGGTCAAAATGGCCAGACCCGCACCGACAGAGAAAGCATTCAGCCCGGTGGACTCTTCGACCGCAATCGCGGTTGTATTGGCTTGAATCATATTGCCAATGCCAAACGCGGCAAGAGCACCGAAGGCCGCAAAACAAACACCCAACCATTTTTTTCCGAGACCTTTTTCCAGATAGTACATCGGGCCGCCGGAAATTTCGCCTTCGGCATTGATCGTCCGGAATTTGACCGCAAGAAAACCTTCAGAATATTTTGTCGCCATCCCAAGCAGACCCGTCACCCACATCCAGAAAATAGCACCGGGTCCCCCCAGAGCCACAGCCGTGCTGACACCTGCGATATTGCCCATGCCAACGGTCGCGGCGAGAGCTGTCATGAGGGAACCGAAATGCGAGATGTCGCCCTCGCCTTTTCGCTCTTTTGAAAAAACCAGACGCAGTGCATAAAATAAATGACGAAACTGGATGCCCTTGAGACAAATCGTCAACCAGACTCCCACTCCCAACAAAAGAATGAGAAGCCAGGGTCCCCACATCAAACTCGCAAAGGATGCAAAAAATTGATTCATTATTTATGTTCAAAACATGAAAAGATTAAAATCAAATGCCCTGAGTACTGAGTCCATCATACTTTGGAATCTCATAAATTCAATCTTAGGGCGGGGATAATCAAGAGACTGAAATTATTTTTTAAATAAGTCACTCAAATTTTCATCCATTCTGTGCAATGAATCTGTCCAGCGCATTGGCGAACTTTTGTTTTTCCTTTTGACCAAAACCGTTGGGGCCTCCGGTTTCGACGCCATTGCTACGCAGGCTGTCCATGAAATTTCGCAGACTCAATATTTGTCCGATATTATTGCTGTCGTACATCGTCCCTCGCGGATCGAGTGCCCATGCGCCTTTTTCGACAACACGCGCGGCTAAAGGGATGTCTGCGGTGATGATCAAATCTCCGGCTTCGCATTTGTTCGCAATTTCATCATCGGCGATATCCGCACCCTGCCCGACCTGGATCAAATCAAGTAAAGCGGTCTTTGGCAGGTGGATCGATTGATTGGCAACAAATGTCACTTGTATTTGCGCGCGCTCGGACGCGCGAAACAAAATCTCTTTGACTGCCTTGGGACATGCGTCTGCATCCACCCATATCTTCATGTCTTATCCTTCAAATTTTAGTATGCGCGGGGAAAATGAGGATGCAATGAGGGAAAATACATTTCGTGAATCATGCAAGTCAAAAGTCCATTTGATAATTTAAACCGAACAAAACTAAAATCACCTCACTGCTTCAGAAGTATAAGCCAGACTCTATCCTTTAATCCAAACGTTTCTAAAAAAACCACAAACGCTGACAACTTCCCGGAGTCAACAATTCACACCTTGCCATGTTATAATCACGGGAATATCAACGTTTCACCCATACATTGGTGGAGCAATGAGGACCTCATTCGGGAATATTTACCGTTATGCAAGCCTCTAACTTATGCAGGACAAAAAAATAAAAACTATCTGTTAATTGATAGAATGAGCCTTCATGAATCAACAAATACGATTTGGTGATTTCACACGCGAAATAAAAATCAACCAAAAAACGATCAGCTATAATGAGCTGACTCCCAAGCCCGTTCTGGACTCTTCGGGTCAAGAAATCCCTTTCCATCCGAAAAAGATTCACCTGAGAAGCATTGATGTTGCCAAGCTCCTGTCACCCTATATCAGCGTCAGGCTTCAGGCCCAGGTGCGTGCCGTTGTACCCTTGGCACTTTATCTCGTCCTGTTTCAGGTTCTTATTCTTCGACAAGAGGTTTTGGACCACGCCATCATTGTATGGGGACTGTTTGCCGTTATCATTGGGCTGATGGTTTTTATGGAAGGCTTGAAACTCGGCCTGATGCCTTTTGGAGAATTGATTGGCAACCGTCTGCCTAAAAAATCAAAATTACCTGTCGTCCTGTTCATTGGATTTCTGCTCGGTATCGGGGTGACTTTTGCAGAACCAGCCATTGGCGCGTTACAAACCGTAGGGTCGATCGTCGATATTCATAAGGCCCCCTATCTTTATGTGTTGTTGAATCAGTGGGCGGGAACACTGGTTTTGCTGGTGGGAATCGGTGTGGGCCTTGCCGCAGTTTTGGGGACCCTGCGATTTTTGTATGGATGGAGCCTCAAACCGATCATCTATGCCACCTTGTGTCCCACTCTCTTGCTCACCCTGTATTGCATGAGCCAACCCGATCTGGCTAAAACACTGGGACTGGCCTGGGATTGCGGAGCCGTAACCACGGGCCCTGTCACTGTTCCTCTGGTTCTTTCTCTCGGAATCGGCATTGCATCCGCCGCAGGAAAAGGGAGTTCCTCCCTCTCTGGTTTTGGGATCGTGACTCTGGCCTCCCTGTTTCCAATCATAGCGGTCATGCTGTTGTCGATCTATATTTCTTTCAACTATTCCGTGCAAGATATCTTGAATACCGCATCCACGCAGGCGGCGGCAACACAGAGTATCAACTGGTATCAAACCACACCCTATATAGAAATCATTGGTGGATTGCAGGCCATTGTTCCTCTGGTGATTTTTTTATTCCTCGTACTGATTTTCGTACTCAAAGAAAAACTGCAAGAGTCAGGAATCGTCACTTACGGTTTGATCCTTTCTGTTCTGGGGATGATCATTTTCAACCTGGGGCTCAGTTATGGCCTTGCCAAATTAGGCAGTCAATCGGGGAGTCTCGTTCCCGCATCTTTCACACATTTGAACCATATTAAAGATTCCCCGCTATTTACTTATTCTATGGGCATCACCGTTGCCATCCTGTTTGCATGGATACTGGGATTTGGAGCCACTCTCGCAGAACCCGCCTTGAATGCATTGGGACTGGTTGTAGAAAATCTTACCAACGGTGCTTTTAAAAAAGAGATGCTCATGTATTCGGTTTCTTTTGGCGTGGGATGCGGCATTGCAGTGGGTCTGGTCAAAATAATTTATGATATTCCCATCGGCTACATCCTGTTGCCCAGTTACTTGTTGGGGATTTTCTTGACACACTGTTCTTCCGAGGAATTCGTGAACGTGGCCTGGGACAGTGCGGGAGTGACCACCGGCCCCGTTACCGTACCACTCGTGCTAGCAATGGGTCTGGGCTTTGGAGATGCCGTCAATGCGGTAGAAGGTTTCGGAATTCTTTCCATGGCTTCTATTGGCCCGATTGTCTCCGTGCTTTCCATGGGACTCTGGATCCAATACCAGGCCAGATCAAAGAAAAATGTTGAAGAAGAATTATTAACCAACGGCCTAGAGGCATAGGTTTCATGAGAAAAATAACTGTATTGAGTGATGTGGCACTGATTACCTGTATCGTGCAAAGAGGTGCCGCCGACAAAATAATTGTAGCGGCAAAGTCAGCAGGTGCACAGGGCGCAACCGTTTATTTCGCACGTGGAATGGGTGTTCGAGAACGTCTTGGCATTTTAGGTGTCGCGGTCGATGTTGAAAAAGAAGTCATCAACATTGTCGTTTCCAGCGAACAGGTGGAACGTATTTTTGAAAAAATGTATTTTGCCGGCAATCTCGATACTCCCGGGATGGGCATCATGTACATCACCCGGGTAGAAAAAGCCGCCACCTACATTCCACCTGAGATTCTGGAACGTTTGAAAACAACTCCTGACAATACGGAGGAAAAAAAATGACTCCACCAGAACCACCCGTCATCAACAATCCCAAACGAATTGTCGTAATTCTTCCCAAAGACCGCGCGTTAGAAATTGTCGAAAGCCTGCACGCACAAAAAAATATCAACACCTGCAATATCCATCGCGGTCGCGGACGCAGTACTGCCGTAGCTGACGCAGTGAGTTATGGAAATTATGCCGAAGTAGATGTAATCTCCGTCATCGTCGAGGCGGAACGCGCCGATGAGATTTTCGAATTTATTTTCTTTGAAGCTGAAATCAATCAACCTCACGGTGGGTTCATCTATCAAATGTCGGTAGAAAAATCCAGCGTGTTTAAAATTCCTGATTTGTCTGAAGTAATATAATCCAGAAACCTCCAAGGAGACGCTATGCCCCTGTCACTCGGTGCTTCAGCTTTTTTATGGGGAATACTCAGTGCAATATCTCTACTGATCGGTGCCGCTGTTGGCTTGTGGTTAAAACCGGGTCGAAAAGTCAATGCCGTCTTCATGTCATTTGGAGCTGGAGCCCTGCTGTTCGCGCTGACCATCGAATTGTTCGGTCACGTTCCGCACCACGTCCGCGAACATGGCATGACCAGCCTCATCGCTACCCTCATTGGAGCTATCTCCGGCGGCCTCCTCTTTGATTTTCTTAACAATCAGTTGAACAATAAAGGTGCTTTTCTACGCAATCTTTCCACCGCCCGGCAATACATAAGCTACCTCAAATTTTCTCGCAAAAACAAGCTGATTGAAGAATTGTCAAAAATAGAAATCCTCCGATATGTCCCACCTGAGAAAATGGCATTTCTAGTCGGGCGTATCAAAAAAGGCCAGTACCGCGCCGGTGAAAAAATATTTTCACAGGGAGATGATCCCAGGGAAATGTATTTCATCTGCGACGGAGAAGTGAACATCATCCTGCATGAGACAAACGATGCGGATGGCAAATTGCTGGCCTGTCTTAAAACAGGCAACACCTTTGGCGAACTTGGAGTCATCGGTGGTTTTCCACGCACCGCCGATGCCATCGCCAAAACAGACCTTCAAGTTTATCGAATCGGCAAAGAAGATATTCAGGAAGTAATGACGCAGTGCGTTGAGCTGAAGTCCGCATTGAAAGAACTGAGCACTGAGCGAATCGATTCGCTGGAACACCGCCACCTGCAAATAAATGCGCACTGGAAAGAACAGACTCTGCGTCACCTTGAGAACGAATCCACCTCCGTCAGCATCAAAGAAATCCACGAAGAATCTCAAAAAACTGGAGGTGCCGGCCTGGCCATCTGGTTGGGGATCCTGCTGGACGGCATCCCGGAATCTCTGGTCATCGGTATGCTGGCCGCCAGCACATCGGGTATGAGCCTCGCATTCATCGCAGGCGTGTTTCTCGCAAACTTTCCAGAATCAATGTCCAGTGCTCTGAGTATGAAAGCCCAGGGCATGAAAACAACCAAAATTTACGCCATGTGGGGCTCCATAACCCTTATGACCGGGATCGGTGCTTTAATCGGAGCGGTTATATTCCCCGCCGAACCCACAGGAAATTTTATGTACTTCATTGTGGGCATCGAAAGCCTTGCCGCCGGAGCGATGCTGACGATGATCGCCGAGACCATGTTGCCAGAAGCTTTCGAGCAGGGCGGTTCCATCATCGGTCTTTCAACTCTGGGAGGATTTCTGTCCGCTTTGGTCGTTAAAATCATGGCCGCATGAAAAACATTATCAGGCGGATTCAAGTTATCCTTTAGGAATCCATAACCATATCGAGTATAATGGCTATAAGGATATCCCCCATTCAGGAGGTACGTGCTTGATAGACAAAGAAGAAGACCGCCGCAGAGAAGATCGAAGGCAGATTGAAAGACGTGATCCTGATTTAAAAGAAAAAATATTTAAGAAGGGAGATATTATATTCAAACAAGGGGATCCCGGTCGATGCGCTTATTTGCTCAAATCCGGTTCCATAGAAATATTTAAAACCACGGAAGAAAGAGAAAAAATATCCATATCGATCCTGGAAGGCAAGGCCCTTCTGGGAGAGATGTCATTGATCGAAAAATCCACTTACTCAGTGACAGCGGTTGCATTGGAAGAATGCAAACTGTCAGAAATAACCGAAGAGCAACTTTCATTTCTATGCAAACACAAACCTCAGGGATTGATGATTATCCTGAAAATCGTTATCCATCGTCTCCGCGCGACGATGGAGCAGGTATCCAAACTAGAAAAACAAATTAAAGAAATGATCGCTGAAAATGAAATGCGAAAACAACGCCGCCTGGAGAAAAAAAGGAACAAAAATCCATTATAAAATTTCAACTCCCATCAAACGAAATTCATATCAAGCAATTAAAACGGACTGAGCTCAACCCTCCAATGCAGGATTGCATCCGATTCTTCAAAAAATGTTTGTTCTCCCATAGATTTCCCAACAGAATAGCGTTACTATTAATACAGTGATTTGTGTATTTTTAAAATTATCCCTTCCCCCAAAAAAAACCAAAGTTTACAGCAAAAAACTCGCATTGCCCTCTCAGAGAACCAACACATTCAAAGACGTCACATTAAAAATTTAAAACAACAAAGGGAACTATAAATTGAAGAAAATCAGTATCCAGAACGTCGTATATTTTTTAGGCCTATTTTTAGTACTAACAGGTTTCACATCTTCCAAAACCAAGAACAGCTTTCCAGAGTCACCGCCTTTAAAAGAGGGACAATTGATATTTGAAGAAATGGGATGCGTCATGTGCCACGGCTATCAGGGTATGGGAGATGGTTTTTTAGCGGATGGATTGAATCCCAAACCTAGAAATTTTACCTCTTATAAAGAAATGAATCGAATCCCTTATCAAAGCATGTATGCCGCAATCAAAGAAGGCATCCCATCATCTGGCATGCCTGCCTTTAACTTGAGCGACAAGCAAATTGACGATGTCATTGCCTATGTAAAAACTTTTTTAACTGAAAATTATATGACCGTAAACACCTGCGTGGATACCCCACAAGTCATTTCGTTGGATAACGTAGAAGTTGGCGGGCATTTTGAAATAGAAAGTGACAAAGAGAATTTTGTTACAACCAGCGTCAAGGCAGGAGAACTGACCCTGACACCCAACTTCATCAACTTGCTGAAAACTTTCAAAAAAGAAAATACAGGATTGGTGCGCGTTCACGTCAGCCTGACCAAAGGCGAGGAAGACAATAAACAATATCTGGCAATCATCGCATTGAGAATAAAAGACTGCTTTAAAAACTAGATTGCGTCCCCTGAAAAAATAAAATTTTTCAGGGGCACCCAATCCCGCTAACTATTTTTGTTTGAAGGCCCCCCACCCCGGTTGGATTCCAATTTCCTATCTGCTAAAATTGACAGACGTAGCAACACTGGGCAACGCGCCGTTTGTTGCGATTGATGACGGAACGTCCACGAATAAAATCGATGTCTACGGCAATCAGTTGACGAATCAGGTCTACAATGCGGGCGTTGAACAATTCGGAAGCAGTGCGGGAGGTATAGCAAATGATACAGAATTTGGCTACTCTCTAACATGGGATACCAATGATTTTTCGGATTCATTGAACGGTACAAACGTAAATAACGATCTGACAGGTTCCGTTCCATCGGGACTGACGACGCTCAGGTTGGGTCACATACCGGGCCATCAGGACATGTCTTCGATGTATTTGAAGCAGGTCGCGTATTTTCCGACCCGATTGGGCAATGCCGATCGGCAAACGGTGTCTGGTTCGAGCGCATGGTACAATGGCTACAGCAATGTCGGTGACCTCATCCAGAGCTACGTCTACGACGGCAACGGATCGCGCATCGAGAAACGCGACGCAAGCGGCCCACTAGCGTGGGAGGCAACGGGCTATGCGTTTACATACAACTAATCAAGTTAGAACGCAATCGCAAGATCCACTATTACCGGCGGAGGTACTCCGCATGCAGAAATATATTTACGATCAGAAACGGCGGATGACGCAACTCCAGCAAGGCGCGCAGGTATTTGACTATCGCTACGACCCGAGTGATTACCGCATCGGCATCAACGCTGGGATCGCGACGCGCGACTTCTATCTGGAGGGAGAGCATTTAGAGGCCGTTTACGGTCCCGGCGGGTTGTTGACCGACAAATATTTAAGAGGCGTGGTGATCGATGAAGTCATCAACGGCTACCATTACGACTGGCCAGCGAAGGAAAAGAATTTAACTTTCCATCACGATCATCTCAATAGCGTGACGGCTGTTACCGGACACGACGGCACCACAGTAGAGACCGCGTCCTATGGTCCGTTTGGGAATATGATTTCTGAAACCGGACCCGCATTGAATGGCGGAGAAGTCGCGAATAAGTTGCGTTATACCGGACGCGAGTTCGACCGCGAAACCGGATTGTATTATTACCGCGCCCGCTACTACGATCCCGAACTGGGGCGATTTTATACCGAAGACCCGCTAGGTTTCCACGCCGGCATCAACTTCTACGCCTACGTCAACAACAACCCCCTCAACGCGAATGACCCTACCGGGTTGTTTGAATTCGACATATCCTTTGAACAAAATATGGCAAATGCCATGAATGATGCAGTTGATGATTTAGGGTATGGTGGATTTGATTTCGATGATATTTCTAGTGGTTTGGATATTCAGTTTGAATTGGATCAATCTTTACAAGACGCGATGAAAACCGCTATCACCGATATGCAACAGCAAGCGACGGCCGATATGATATCTAGCGGTTTTCAATCATATTCTGGATTGGCTGGGAATCAAGAACAAAATAGTTCTCAAGACTCCTATAACATTTCCGATTCCTTTTACGCAACCAGAGTTGCCGCCTCAAATTTCCTTATGAAATCTCTAAAGAGTCTAATTGCTCCATTGGTAACACCACAAGGACCATATGAAATGTCAGGGAAAATTGTTGGTGCTGGGTTAGGCACTTTAGGTGGTTTGGTATTAGGTGCAGGACACCCTGTTGCGAGTGGTATTTTAAGCATTGGCGGCGCATATTATTTTGGAAAAAAAGGAGGAGCATTTGGAAAACAATTTGATGACCCCGATGCAGGGCTATTAAATGCACCTGAGATCAATATATTTTACCAAAAATAATATCATTATAAATTATATACTTTTATTGTAAGAAAAATAAAATATCATGAATACAAATTTTAATGTCAATTTTAAAAGAAAAAAAGCATGGGCCAATAAATTTTCTCCTTTCGATATTATTGTTGACGGACAAAAAATAGGCAGAATCAAAGAAGGAGAAAATAAAGATTTTGAAATTCTTCCAGGTATACATGAATTTTTTATTAGAGTTCCTTGGTCTTGGCATAGAAGTAAAAAATTGACCTTTGACATTAAATTTGGCAAACAATATATTTTTATTTGCAAGGGAAGTACTGGTAGTGGATTTAATCCTTTTCTTAACTTTTGGTATGTTTTTGTGGATTTTAACAATTATTTGGTCTTAGAAATATTAAATGATGATTAACTTGAGTTGTTAATCCAAAGTAACCCTACAATGATACACGCGACTTTTATTTAGAAGGCGAGCATCTGGAGGCTGTCTAGCAAAGGGGTCAAGGCAAAGGGGTCAAGTCCGTTCTTGACTACAAGTCTTCCTTAGGGTTGTGTACTTGCTTCTCAGAGTTTTGTTTGCGTCCATTTGCTCCTGAAACCTGAAGCAATGTGTCCCAACCGTTCGATATGAAGTCAATCCAAAATGAGGCCCGATTTCGGCCAAGGTCAATCCCGATAGCTCTTTCGACAATAACAAGGCCGCCTGGCGGGAAATATTCCGGATGCCTCGTCTCCCGTGTAAAAGCTCTTGTTCGTCTACACCGAAAGTCCGGCAAACTTCCTGTTTGATATTTTGTATCAAACCTTCACCACAGATCTTCCGCTTTTCCTGAACCTCAATGTCAGGTGAGTCAAGGAGATAGTTCTTCTTGATGGTTTCGATAAATTCAGCAGATCCCAAAATGCTTCCCTGCTTTTTGGACGCGTAAAACTTTTCCGTCGACTCATCATCCGGTTCCGCCATAAAGTGCTTATAGCGTTCAACAGCCAGCTTGCGAGTGCCGGAAAAATGGAGCAAAACAAAACCCGTGTCGAGACCGCAGTTCAGGCCCTTCATGCCAAGATAGGAATTGTGACTGCTCCACTTGAACCGGTTCAGACGGTCCACAATTTTTGCCTTGACCGGATTCTTGTGAATGTAGCGGACAACCTGTAGCAGATACGAATCTTCCTGAACGAGAATACTTTTGAAGCGACCGCGAAACAACGGACCATCGCACTGATACTTTCTGTTAAAGCGTTGCGTGTAGACGCCGTTCAAATGCCGCATGAAGCGAGAAATATTCCCCAAAGGAGTTGAAACGAGGAGATGATAATGATTGGGCATGAGACAATAAGCATACAGCTCCACATTAAAAAGACGGCAGGCCTGCCCGAGGGTTTCCCCGAACAACTCGTAATCTTTATTTTCTAGAAAGATGGAGTTTCGATTCAACCCACGATTCATTACATGATAGACTGCCCCCGGAAATTCAATGCGTAAAGGTCGGCTCATGATCTTAGCATAAACATTATACAATCTGTAGTCAAGAACGGACTTGACCCCTTTTTTCTGATGCCTCTCATTTTCATTTAGGTCCTAAAGAACTAATGAAATACCATCTGCCTATGGAAACAAAATCGTTTTTATATACGACAAGAAGTATGGCCAAAAGATTATTTAAATAAATTGGACCAAATTATGGCACTATCATTTTTTGAGTTTTATATTTGTGATGAAAATGATTTAAATAATACTAAATTTAAAGCACCATCGGATGATGAAGTGTGGGAGTTATTTATAAAAAATAAAGAAGAAATAGTACAGTTGTATTATTTTGATGCCTGGCCAAATAAAAAAAAATCATGGGAACCTTTTAATCTACAGACCTATGAATACTGGTTACCTATAAGAAAGGATCTTTTTAGCTTGGGTAAGTTTTCAGAAATTCCCGAAAAGGACTTGGCTCTTATAAAAACTATAAATTTTTGGTCACAACTGAAATTATATTTTACTATAAGGTTAGATTCTTCTCTAATTACTACCCTAATTAATTTGTGGGGATACTATTCAAAGCTTGATAAAAAGATGTTTATACCACCTTTATCCATTGGAGCAAATACAGAATTCCCAAACTTAATAAATTTTTTTGAGAAGTGTGATTCCCAATACGCCTTTATTACCTTCCTTGGAGATGGCGGCCCAATGTACATATTGGTTCATGAGGAGCATGAAAATAAAATTGTCGAAAAATTTGAAGGAGGGATAATAAAATAACTAATTCTACAATCAAAAAAGACGGATGACGCAACTCCAGCAAGGCGCGCAGGTATTTGACTATCGCTACGACCCGAGTGATTACCGCATCGGCATCAACGCTGGGATCGCGACGCGCGACTTCTATCTGGAGGGAGAGCATTTAGAGGCCGTTTACGGTCCCGGCGGGTTGTTGACCGACAAATATTTAAGAGGCGTGG
>Ga0210019_1000103_pt1 | contig 115945 bp, 105 predicted proteins | sample CryGeyCG2114_020_2_FD_183969 | JGI IMG/M metagenome (GOLD analysis project Ga0210019, IMG submission 183969) | Groundwater microbial communities from aquifer - Crystal Geyser CG11_big_fil_rev_8/21/14_0.20 (SPAdes) (version 2) | ecosystem: Environmental > Aquatic > Deep subsurface > Groundwater...
CGCAAGGTTTTAAGCGAATTCTTCCATTTCCTTGCAATTTCAAACGCCCTTTTTTCAACAACACCAAACCGTAAACCACTCTCATTACTCACTTCGATGTGCTCATGGAGGGTTTTTCAGGGGGGACTATATTACTCCACAAGAAGTAGAAAAACTTCGGGCTCAACTTGTCCATAAAGATGTTCCTTATGAATGCCAAGTACCAACAAAATATACAGGTCAAGATGTTTATTATTCACTTGAGACAGGTGAAGCCGAGAGCATGAGTCACAAAGACCTTATTCAAACAGCTTATGCTAAGGCAAAGGATAGCATCCACCTTTTAAAATTTAATGTAAAAGATGTTCGAAAGATGACTAAAGGAGAAACAATAGCTGTCGGCCCATTTGTAGAGGAGAAGACTCCACACAAGTCTGTTTCGAGACTGGAAACAGATAGCACCTTCACTCTTGATGATATCATTATTCGTGTCAAAATTAAGACCATGATTATACAGGAAAGATCGAATAATAAAACGATGTCATCATCGAATGATACAATTTTTTTTACTGCTACTAAAAAGGGAAAACCATATAAAACAAGTAAGCAACTGCAGCAGGCATTGTTGAAAAAAATCCCAAGGGAGTATTCCGATATTAGGACTTCAGAGGAAATCTATGATTATATCGGCCCATATAGAGAAGTCTCACTATTTGAAGATAAAACCTATCCACGCCTTCAGATGTTTTGGAGAAATGAAGGGGATAAAGGAGAGCTTTCTCTGCAGAAATCAGAAACAGAACTTGTTCGAAGTCGTTACGTAATAGACAGACTGAAAGAAGAATTGCAGAGCTTAAAAGCAGAATTTGCCCAAGGGCGTTCTGAAATGGAGAAAGTGAAGAGAAAATTGCTGGAATCAGAAGTGGAACTTACTCGAAGTCGTTACGTAATAGACAGACTGAAAGAAGAATTGCAGAGATCAAGGAGAGCCATAACGCTCCCACCACGCAAGTTTGATTCAAGTTGGTCAATAAATTAGGTTAATTAGTTATGAAAGCTAAGCTGAACGATACAATTTTTTTCAAAACAAAAAAAAGGAGACATTATGATATCACCTCTTTCGGGTTCAGGATTACTCTCAAGTTCTATGGCGTTAGCGAGAATGCCTCAACTTCAACCAGCTCATCATCCCATAATTTCCATGTCTAAGGGGGGTGTTGGGATAGTTGCGCAAGGTGCTTCAGCATATGCTCTTGTAAAAATGGATGCCTATCCGAAAGCTTTGGATGCTTTTTCAGGTGGCAGAGCTGGTCTCTTAGAGTGGGTGGGAACGAGTGATTATTTACTTTCATTGCCTCTTTCACTTGCAGGATTGGCAGCTGCTTATTTTGCTTTAGATGGCTTTACTTTGATGATGTCACATGTTATGGCTAGACTAGGAAGGCAAGAAAAGATTGGGCAAGAAATTTATTTTCGAAACGGTGGTTTTACATCAAATGCTACAGTGTTAAATCGATTTTTTGGAGAATCTGTATATCCCGTGGAAAGAGCTGCAGAGCTTGCAAACAGGCGCTCAGATCTTGTCTTTGTGAATGGCATTAAAGTGGTAGAAAGTTCACAGAATGAAGATACAGTGTGGGTTTCAAATGGTTCTGGTGCTATTCCGATAGTAAAACGTAGTAACATGATTAATGGCGTGTTTGATGGTCGAAGCGTACGTCTTGTACTTCCCGAAAGTATAAGTGTGGAATTTGATGAAACACCTAATACTCATTCTGGGCCTGAAGTGGGTAGTTCAGTGTATGTCTTTGGAAAAGCAACTGGTAATTATGGCGTACAAGTTCATCAGATGGGGTTAGCAATAAGAGAATGATTTAAATTAACTCCTTAGAATCACCTATCCAAAACGCCTCCGCACAATTGCTGGGGCGTTTTTTTATGCCTCTTGCTTCTTTCTGCAAATTTCGCTAGCCCTCATTATGACGGATAATCCGTAAAGTGAGGTGCTTATGACTACGTCAGTATCAGGGGCAAATCAGCTTGCGAAGATTTTTTCAGATGGAGAAGTAACCAAGGACGAAATGCCTGCATTGCTTCGCGTGTTGTGGCAGCAGCGGGCTGAAGATGAGGAGACGAGAACATCAGAGCCGTTTAAGTACGCGACGCATTTTGATGAAAGCAGTGTTCTCATACAAAAAACAAACAAGCTTTTGCAACCGGCCAGCCGCAACAAACTCAAACAAATTACTTTTTTTGCTACTGAAGCTCCGCATTCTTCATCGTCAGAAATTCCGGTGAAGACAATTGCAAGTATCGACTTTACTTATGTTTCCCAAGATCACCCCGATACAGCTTGTTCGGTGCAGACTAATATGAGCGTTTTCTTAGATGCAACAGGCAAAGAGTTGAGCAAGGAAGAGGAAGTAATTGTAATACGCGGTGCTCAAAAATGTTGGGGCAATATATAAAAAAATCATCTCCCAAAAGCTGTTTTCATCATCTTGAAGATATCAGTGTTGTCCATGAGAGCAGGAAAATTATTTTTGATGTCCGAAGTTTTTCCATAAGCAAAAACATCAACTGGAATATGCGTATGATTTCCAGTGGCCCATACAGAAAACGACTGCTCTGAAATGTAGTGTGCAAGCTTGTTTCCCACGTATTCAATTTCATCGGAACTTGAAAAAGGATTGGGATCATAATGTCCCGGCATTGGTTCATGAGCCTCTGATATAGTTAGTACGTCTTTTGCTTCTTCTTCAGAAAGAGTGTAAGCGCTGTTTGCTCTTATATTTTTCATGAGCAAATGCACTGCGGTTTTAAAATGTGTTTCCCACTCAGATGCATTTGCTTTGTCCGTTGATGAAAGCAGTTCAAGGGATGGATTGAGAATGGTATCAAAAGAACCAGTTTGCTGTTCAAAGAGGCGAAAAATATGTTGTGTTGGATTGTTGTAGCGCGCTTCATACATTTCATTTGAAGCCAGACGAACAGGTTTTGCTGCATGTTTATGATGCTGGTAGCTCATCGAAAAACCGCCAGTTTCATGATCGGCTGTTACCAGCAAAAGAGTATCTGGATGTTCATCTGCAAACTTCATTGCAACGGCAATAGCTTTGTCAAAATCAAGTGTCTCTTTCAGTTGTGTTGCAGCATCGTTACGGTGACCAGCAAAATCAATTTCACCACCTTCAATCATTATAAAAAATCCATTTTCATTTTGTGATAAATGCTTCAATGCCACTTCAGTCATTTCCGTCAAGCTTGGCAGAGCCGCAATCTGCTGGCGTTCTTGAATAAGAGGAAGATGTGTGTTTGCAAAAGTTCCCAAAATTTTTGATCCAAGTGGTAAAGCGTTAAGTTGATGTTTTGTACAGACAAAAGTGTATCCATTGTCCTTGGCTTGTGAAAGGAGACTAAGATAGTCCTTACGCTTACTTTTTCCTTCAAGAAGTGGATTTCTTTTTTCGCTTTTGCACTCGGGAATGCCTGAGAAGCTTTCACCCTGCGGTAAAAACTGTCTAGCTCCTCCACCAAGAAAAATATCTACAGCAGCTTCGTTTACGTATTGTTTTGCAATTTCATTTTCATTTTCACGGGAAACATTTGCTGAAGCAAAACTTGCAGGTGTTGCATGTGTAATTCTGGTGGTGCTCACAAGCCCAGTTGATTTTCCCATTTGCTTTGCGATACGCAAAATGGAAGTGCACGGTTTCCCATTTATATCTTTTCCAACCATGTCATTGTTTGTTTTTATCCCACATGCAAGAGCGGTAGCAGCAGCGGCAGAATCAGTAACAACACTGTCTGCGCTGTTTGTGCTTGCAACAGCGTGAAGACTTTTTTCATATAATTTTTCAAGGCTTAATTTTTCTTTGTCCGATTTCATCGCTTGACGATACATGATAGCTTGCGAAACTTGTTGAGGGCCCATGCCATCACCAATCATGAGGATAATGTTTTTTGTTTTTGCATGTGCTTGCGTTGATACAAGTAAAGCAAGCAAAAGACTAATCGTTGAAAATTGTTTTTTCATTTTGTTTCCTTATGAGATAGATGCACTTTCTTGAAGTGTTTGTATTTGAGGTTTCGTTTTAGATTTGAATGGGTTTCGGAGAACAAGATTGATCACTGGGCTTGCAACTGTAGCATACGCATCTCGAAGAGCTTGGTAAGATCTCCAACTTTTATATTTATAGAAAAGGAATTTTCCTAAGACCATTGCTCCCATTCCACTTGCTCCGATAAGCATTCCAAATGGACGGGTAATAGGTGAAGCGCTTAAAGCTGCGCCAGATGCGATGATGGCAGAAGTGGCGGCGCCAACGGAATAGTAATACACATTGTCAGCGCTGGATTCGTCTCCATTTAAAAAATCACCAGCAGCTTTTCGAAGTTCACGAACGTCGCCCAGAAAAGCAAGCCCCGGTCCAATAACAGTAGTGGTTAATACCGCAGCGGTGAGTAAATCGGGAATGGTATGGGCTCCGCTTAGAATGTTGAAGACATCGATGTTTGCCGCTTCACTTGCCCCAGCCTCAGCAGCTTTAGCTACCATTTCAGAATTGCTTACATCCGGCAGCAATGCTTTTGCTGCGTAGTATAATGCAGCTACTGAAAGCGCCATTTTTCCTGGAGCTTCAAAAGCACGAACAAGAGATGCCGTGCTTTCAGCACCAATTCTGCCTTTGCGGGAAGTAGGTGTTTCAAGTTTATTGAGATGGAAAGTGATTTCATCACTACTTGGAATGTTTGCAGCATCAGTAATTTTTGCTTTGGCTGTTTTACTCTCTTCCAAACCAGTTTTGTTTTTCAGCAGCATCCACTTCATTTTTATGTGCGGTTACTGCAACCACCATTTGATCTACCGCATCCGTTTTTATGGCAGCAAGCATGTCTTTGATTTCTGCTCTTACACCTTCAGAACTTTTTTCATGTGCAGAAATTTTTTCAGCAAGGTTTTTTGCAGTTCGCTCGGGAGAAAGAAGTGGGTTCAGCATTTGCTGGCGAGCATAAGTGTGATTGCCTTCGCCAAGAGCTTTCACAGCAGAAACCATTTGTGCTGAAAGTCCAAGTAAGTTTGTGAAATGCCCGCCAACGAGCATCGCGGCTCCAAACTTCCATCCCAAGCCAAATCCTAAAGTAGCACTTACGGAAGCCCAGCTTGCGAGGTTGAATCCTTTTTCGGCAAGAAAGCCGTATACACGAAGGCGTTCTGCTTTTAATTTTGCAAGTGTGTTGCGCTGGCTTACAGCATCATGATTGCTTGAGCTTTCTGCAGTTTTTATGCTGCGGCTCAAACCTCTCAGATTCAAACAATAAAAAAATGATTTGATAGCATTGTTCCCACCTCCAACAGCTCCACCTATGTCAATAAGACGTGCGGCTTGATCGGGAGAAAGGGTTGATGTCTGAAACGAAGCTGGAAGAAATGTTCCAGCAAGTCCAGATTCTGCATTCCACAATTGATGAGTTGTACCTGTTTGAGTTTCACCATTATTAAAGCGAGCTACGTTCGAGAGCCAATAGTTTACACCTTTAAGTCCATCGCCAAAAAGCCTGGCAATGGCATCGAGGCGAAGGGAATCTCTAAAGCCAACTGTTTCTTTCGTCACTTTTTCAACTGTAGTGTGAGGAAGCAAAATTCCTGAAGGTGAGGCGAGAGCGAGGCGAGGCGAAAGATTGCTTTGGTGCAATAGATCTGGATCAACCCACACCTTTCTCTTAAAGGGATCTGCAGGAATTCTCAAGTCAGCAGGCGAAGTATGGCCAAAAGAAAGCGTTGTGGTGCCTGCGTTTGCGAGGAGGTTTCCTGTAACTGGTGTTGTTGTTAATGTTGCGTTCACTATTTGCATGCGCACTCTATAGAGAGTGCTTGTGAAGAAATGATGGCTCTTTGGTGACGTTTTTGTAACTTTACACAAAGGAATGCCATAAAAAGGCCATTTTTAGGGCTTTTCCCGGGATATGCCCTTGGCCACAAATTGTTCTCGCAATTCTTTTCCACTTTGTTAAGAGCAGCTCACGGAGGATTTCTATGCCTGCTTTTAAGCAAGATCTGTTTATCGACTTCATGATTGAAAATAAGGTGTTGGGCTTTTACCAAAAAGCCATCACGCTTAAGTCTGGCCGTGCTTCGCGCTGGTATGTGAACTGGCGAGGGCCAACCTCCGATGTATTTCTCATCGATCAAGTAACAGATTTTATTCTCGCGTTTTGTGCCGACAAAAATTTAAAGCCCGATCTTTTTTATGGTGTGCCCGAAGGCGGAACCAAGTTGGGCTTGCTGGCAAGTTATAAATTGGCAAAGGCAAGTAAGCACTTTGCAAAAGGTTCTCACATTTTTTCTTTGGGGCGGGCAGTTGCTAAAGAGCACGGCGATCCTAAAGATCGCTATTTTATTGGAGAGCCAAAAGGAAAAGTGATTCTCCTCGAAGATGTTACTACGACGGGTTCTTCTCTGCTGCAAAGTATTGATAAACTTCAATCTGCGGGCTGCGAAATTATTGCCGCTTTGGCGCTGAGTAACAGAGCACAATTAAGAAATGATGGAAGTACGGTTGCCGAAAGTTTGCAGCAAAAAGGCGTTCCCTATTTTGCATTAAGTTCTGCACAAGATTTTTTACCGCGCGCAATTGATGCGTTGAATCCATCTGATGAAGTGATTGAAAGTATTCAAACGGAGTTTGACGAATACGGCGAAAAGGCATTGAAACTTTTTTGAAGAGACCTCTTGCATAACCGTAGCGAGCAGCCCAAGGATGAGGCGGGGCGGGGCCCCGAAACCGGAGCGTATATGGAAATACGTGAGGATTTTGGGGTGCCCCAACGAAGTTATTGGGTTGCGCAGCAGGTTATGCAAGAGGTCTAAGGAAAAAATATTATGATTTCTCAACACCATACACTTATTCCAGCTTGCGATGTTACTGAAAAAAAATATGAAGAACTCGTGAAAGCTACGGCCGATCTGCCTCAGATTGGAGCTTACAAATTGGGATTTGTGTTAGCACTTTCCATAGGGCTTCCAAAGGCAGTTGAAATTGCACGAAAGTATACCAAAAAACCATTGATCTACGATCATCAAAAAGCTGGCACCGATATTCCTGATACCGGAAAAAGTTTTATGAAAGTGTGCAAGCAAGCCGGAATTGATGCGGTGATTTTATTTCCACAGGCTGGCCCAAACACAGAACAGGCTTGGATTGAAGCAGCGCAAGAAGAAAACTTGGAAGTCATCGTAGGTGGATGCATGACACACAAGGGTTTCGTGTCATCGGAAAAAGGTTGGATTAGGGATGAGGCTGTTTTTGAAATCTACAAGCTTGCCGCAAAGTGTAAAGTGAAACACTATGTCGTTCCATCAACTCGTTTAGAACTCTGCAAACAAATTCACGAACTTTTAAAAAAAGAGGGCGTTGACCCTGTCTTTTATTCTCCCGGCCTCGTTTCGCAAGGAGCTGACATTGCAAACGTGTTGCACACTCTCAAAACCGATTGGCATCCTATTGTTGGCCGAGCACTTTACGAAGCCAGCAATATGAGAGCTGAAGCAGAAAAGCTGATCACACAACTTAAACAAGCAGAGGCGCAACTATGATGCACAGTAAAACAGGAAGTATGCTTTCAGTTCAAGATCGTGACATTGAAGTCATTTATTCGGCTGAAGAAATTCAAGATCGCATCAAGCAGCTTGTGGAAGATATTCGCAAAGAATATGGCGCTCAAGAATTGGTGGTCATCGGAGTTTTAAAAGGCTCCTTCATTTTCATGGCAGATCTTGTCCGTCATTTGAAGCTGCCCGTAAGCTGTGATTTTTTGCGGGTTGCAAGCTATGAAGGTGACAAAAGCACAGGGCACGTGCGCATGGATTTTGACATGACGCAGCCCATTGATGGCAAGCATGTGTTGCTGGTGGAAGACATTGTGGATACGGGAACAACGCTTCGTTATTTGTTGCAGCATCTTCACGCTAAAAATCCCGCATCGCTCAAAGTGGCAACCTTACTCTACAAAGAAACTGGAAGCGGGATGAAAGACTATGTAGATTACGTCGCCTTCAACTGCCCCGACCGATATGTAATCGGCTACGGCTTAGATTCCGAAGGCCTCTTCCGAGACCTTCCATTTGTAGGCGCGTTTACGGATTTTTAAATCTCATCAGCTTCTTTCGTTTCAAAGAAGGGTAGCCATTTTTCGCTTTCGGGTTCTGGGCCTGCAATGGAAATCATAACAAGCAAGAACGTAGAAAAAAGTGCTGCGGGAATAATAACGTACTCGCCAAGTTCGCCCGGTAAAATACCCAGTTGCTTGTGAGCGAAAGCTTGAACGTTGTGAATGCCAAAAAGATATTTTGTTCCGATGGTTCCTGCAATTCCACCCAAAATAGAAATAACACCGCCAGCCGTTGTTGCTCGTTTCCAAAAAAATGCAGCAAGTAGTGCTGGCGTCAAAGCCGCGCCCATCATGGTGTAGGCGGAGAGGAACATTTCGAGAATGTTTTTGTATTGCGTCAGCAAAAAGTAAGCAAGTCCACCCACGAACACAATGCTCAAGCGATTTACAAACACGATTTGCCATGGCTTCATTTTTTTTGCGACGAAACGTTTGATGATATCGTGGGTTAGGTTAGTAGCTGGCGCCAAAAGAAAAGAGTTGGCTGTGGAAAAAATTATGGCCATCGCAGCTGTGAGCAGCAAAACCCCAGCCCATGTGGGTAAGCCGAAACGGGCGATGTCGAGGATGACACGGTCGCTTTGTCCAAGTTGTTCGAGGAGAGGAAATTTTATTTTTCCTAAAAGCGCCAGAGTAGCAATAGCAATATCAATAACGACAACTCCCAAAAACCACCAAAAAATGGAACGCGAAGCAGTGTGCTCATGTTGTGCTGAAGAAAACTTTTGATACATCGAAGGTTCGCCAAGCAGCAAAAGAAAAACAGGAAAAAAAACTGCAATTCCCCAAATGACATTTCGCCCGCCAAAAAGAGTGAAGTGCGTTTTGGGAAGTTGAGATTTCATTTGTGCAAAACCGCCCACTTCTTGCATCAGCAAAAAGATGGCCGCAAAGAGACCCAGCAAAATGAGAATGCCATTCACAATATCTATAGAGAGCAAAGATTTCATTCCTGCCAAGCTTGTGAGAAGTACCACAGACACTGCCATAATGATAAGGCCTTGTTCATGTGGAATGCGCGCCACAAGTTCTAAAACATAAGCGCCGCCCTTAAACTGATATCCCACAATGGTTCCCGCGCCGATGATAAGGGCAATGGAACCCAACAAGCGAGCGAAGCTATTGTAGCGGCGCTCCAAAATATCAGGAAGGGTAATGCCAGAGAGATGACGAACCTTTGGAGCAATTTTCAGGCAAAACAAAATGGCAATCCAAGCTCCAACGGACAACCACAATTCGGAATACCCTTGGCGGTAAGCAAGCCCAGCCCCGCCCAACAAAGAGCCAGAACCTATCCACGTGGCGATGAGGCTGAACACTAGCACGGAAGAGGTAACGGTTCTTCCCCCCAGCATAAAGTCTTTATCGCCGCGAGTGTAAAACGCCCTCATAATGCAGATAAGCGCTAGCAACCCCAAATACAAAAAAACCGCCCAAGCATAAACCGAATAAGCCCCAAGTTCCATTTCGCCCCCGATAGTGAAATTGAGTGAGAGCCATAACTTTTTTGTGCAGAGAGTGCAATGGAGTTAAGTGGGAAGGAAAGGGTTTGAAAAAAGAAGAGATGGAAAAACCAAAATATTGGCCCCATATTTTGGGACCGATATTACTAGACTTCTTGGAGTGTTCATGATAGTTTCCGAGCATGAATCAAGTAAAATCCTTCAAATATGATGTTCTGATAGGGCCTGAAGATTTGTGTAATCGTGAAGAAGAAAGAAAATCCTTTCTAAGCGCTGCAAAAAAAGGGAAGCGAGTGGTTTTATTCGCCCCTAGGCGATATGGGAAAACTTCGTTGATACGCAATATTGTAGGACTAGATTTTCAAAAGGGAAGTCGTAAGCATTTCCTTCTCAATTTTGACTTGATGGATGTTCGAAGTATGGAAAGCATAGAGGAAAGGCTTCACACTGGTTTGACCCATGCTCTCTCTTCACATTTTTCTCCCAAAAAAATCCTTGCCGAAATTATTGGCTATTTAAAAGGATTTACAGTTCAAATCGATCAAAACCCAAATACAGGTCAACCATCAGTGCAACTGACTTCCAAGAAAAAAGAAGCCAAAAAGAATATTTATGATTACTTTGACTCAATAAAACAGCTCTCCAAAAAATATAAACTTATGATTGTTTTGGATGAATTCCATGACATTGCTTTTGTTGAAGGTGCAGAAGCTTTATTTCGTATATTTCTTCAAGAGCTTCAAGATACTGCTATCTTTATTTTGGGTTCAAAGAGACATCTTTTAAAAGTCATGTTTCAAGATTCCAATGCTCCTCTTTTTCATTATGGTGATGAGGCTCATCTTTACCCCATTTCCGTCGAGCACTGGCTCCCATATTTTCAAGAACGATTACATCCTGCTAAACTTAAAATCGAAGAAGCAGCCTTATCTTATTTGGTTAAAAAAATGTACGACGTTCCAAATGCTATTTGTGAAGTAGGAGAGTGGCTTCGTGAAAATGTTCCCCAAAAAACAATAATTACAAAAACAGTTGTGGAACAACAACTTTCCGATTTGATTCAGCGAAAGCAAAGTTTTGCATATTTGTTGCAAGCCTATAGTGAAAAGGAAAAAACAGTTTTAAAAATGATTTCTTTTTTTGAGTTCGTGAAGGAACCAAGTTCAGATAATTTTCTAAAAACCGTTCGTCTTCCCAAAAGTACAACTTCTCATATCATTAAAAAACTTCTGGACGTAGGTGCTATAGAATTTGAAATAGAAAAAGGATACCGTGTGTCGGATCCTCTTCTTGGGTATTACTTATTGGATGCATAGCCCCATTTTTTCGTTTTTTCATCAAGGAAAAGAAAGTTTTTACTCTTTCCTGAAAAGAACCCAAAAATTGCAAAAAGGAACCTTAAAGCTAAGTTCTGCTTTAACTTTTTTGCTTTCTACATCACCCGAATCGTTTGCAGAATTCCTTTTGCGGTAAACGTTTCGTGAACAGCGCTTGGTTCGTAGCCGCAGGATACCATGCAGTTTGCGCATTTTTCGTTATTGCCGGTTCCGTATTTATCCCATTCGGTGGTTTCTAAAAGTTCTTCAAAACTTTTTGCATAGCCTTCATCCAAAAGATAACAAGGGCGCTGCCAGCCGAAGATGGAATAAGAAGGGTTTCCCCATGGTGTGCATTTAAAGTCTACGTTGCCTTGCAAAAATTCCATGAACAATGGCGATTGGTTAAACTTCCACTTTTTCTTTTTATTATTGAAAATTTCTTTGAACAATTGCTTCGATTTTTGTCTGCGCAAGAAATGTGTTTGATCAGGCGCTTTTTCATAGCTGTAGCCTGGGCTCATGATCATGCCTTCAACTTTCAACTCGTCCATCGCATAATCAAAAAACTCGCGAACACGTTCTGGGTTGGCGCCATCAAAGAGAGTGGTATTTGTTGTTACTCGAAATCCACGTTTCACCGCTTCTTTAATGCCTTCGGTGGCTTGGTCAAACACGCCATCACGGCAAACGGCCATATCGTGTTCATCTTTCAAGCCATCTAGATGCACAGAAAAAGTAAGATATTTTGAAGGCGTGAAGAGATCCAATTTGCGTTTCAGCAAAATAGCATTGGTGCAAAGGTAAATATATTTTTTGCGCGCAATTAATCCTTCTACAATTTCTTTGATGTCGGGATGGATGAGAGGCTCGCCACCAGGAATGCTCACCATAGGGGCGCCGCATTCTTCAACGGCTTTGAAGCACTGCTCAGGGGTGAGGCGTTTATCCAACACTTCTTTCGGATACTGAATTTTTCCGCAACCCGCACATGCAAGGTTGCAGCGAAAAAGCGGCTCAAGCATAAGCACAAGAGGATAGCGTTTTTTACGTTTGATGTACTTTTGACTGAAAACGTATGATGCCACGCGAAGTTGCTGAGAAATGGGAACGCTCATGATGATTTCCTTTCGAGATCAAATAAAATACAGTGGACGCTTGTCTGATAAATAACGCTATTTGTCAACAAACTAGGTCTGCCAAGGCTTAAAAAGAAAGAAGCTTGTACTTCATTGAGATTATTGCCATAATACAAAACACTTTATGAAAGAAATGAAAGCAAAACATCCCAAAGATTCTCAAGTTGAAGTGACCTACATTGTACAACCTCCCGATATTAATTCGATTGGAACTATTTTTGGTGGTCGCGTAATGGCCTGGATTGACCTTGCTGCGGCGGCATGTGCAAATCGCCACACAAGACGAACCTGTGTCACAGCCTCAATGGATGCACTGCATTTTATTTCACCTGTTTTTTTGGGAGACATTGTTATTTTGAAGGCCTCTGTAAATTACGTGCACAAAACTTCACTGGAAATTGGTGTTCGTGTTGAAGCCGAAAATCCACTTACGGGCGACCTTCGTCACACATCATCTGCCTATCTTACCTTTGTGGCACTTGATGAACATGGAAAGCCCACAATTATTCCAGAGCTAAAACCGCAAAGCAAAGCCGAAAAAATAAGATATCAAGAAGCTCTTGGAAGACGAAAAGAAAAACTCAAATATAAAAAGCAAAGGCTTAAAAAGGTTCAAGGAAAAGCAAAACATGCAAAATAAAAGACGTAGCTCCAAAAATAAATCGAAGACTTTTTTCCGTTCAAAGAAAAAAGACACCTCTTCAAAACCATCATCACCACCTTCAGAAAATCAGCGGAAGAAAATGCTCAATAAAGAAAGTTGCGTTGGCACGCTTTCTCTTCATCGAAAAGGTTTTGGTTTTGTAGTGCTTGATGAAAAAGATCTTGAAGATGTTTTTATTCCAGCACCATATATTGGCGAAGCACTTCATCTTGATACGGTTGAGGTAAGCATTCTCAAAGGAAGAGGCGGAAAGTTTGAAGGCCGCATTCTAAAAATTCTTGCACGAAATGTGAAGAGGGTTGTTGGAAAACTAAAAAAAAGAGGAAACCAATTTTATGTGTTTCCTGAAGATGAGCGTTTGCTCTTTACGCTTCACATTCCTCAAGAAAAACTTGCTGAGGCAAAAGAAGGACAAGATGTTATCGCCAAAATTACAAGCTACGTGCGAAAAGAAAAAGCAGATCCATTCCCTGGCGAAGTCATAGATGTCCTTGGCAAGCGCGGTGAAATCCAAACTGAATTGCTTGCGGTTATTACAAAGCATCAACTTCCAGAATCATTCCCAGACGAAGTTTTGGAAGAAGCGCAAAAACTTGAGCTTGATACTGATATCGAACCAGACCGCAAAGACTTGCGCCATCTGTCTTTCGTGACTATCGATGGTGAAACAGCAAAAGACTTTGACGATGCTGTATTTGTAGAAAAAACCGAAGAAGGAAATTTTCGTTTGTGGGTTTCCATTGCCGATGTTTCGCATTTTGTAGAGCCAGATTCAGTTCTCGATCAAGAAGCTTTAGGTCGTGGAAGTTCCGTTTATTTTCCGGGTATCGTTCTTCCCATGTTGCCAGAAGTCTTGTCCAACGACTTGTGTAGTTTAAGGCCAAATGAAGATCGTTACACCATGACAGCGTGCATGGACATTAATCGTCATGGCGAAATTGTTTCCGAATCGTTTTCAAAAAGTATTATCAAAAGCAGACATCGCCTCACCTACACTAAAGTAAAACAGATCTTAGTGGACAAAGAAAAAAACTTACTTCGTGAATATGAAGATGTTGTTCCCATGCTCAAGCTTTTAAATGAATGCACTTCAGTTTTAAGAGACAAACGCAAAAAAAGAGGCTCCATCGATTTCGACTTACCCGAGCCTCAAATTGTTTTGGATCTTCAAGGCAGTATCGAAAATATCATTAAAGCAGAACGAAACATTGCTCATCTTCTTATTGAAGATTGCATGTTGGCGGCAAATGAAGCTGTAGCAAGGTTTCTCACGAAAGAAAAAGTGGGATGTGTTTACCGCGTGCATGACGAACCCAATACCAAAAAGATGCAAGAATTCCGTGAGCTCATGCACAATCTTGCCTATAAAATTCACATTCCAAATGACCTCAAGCCAAAAGATTTGGCGGCTGTGGTTCAATCGGTTTCCGGAAAGCCAGAAGAACGTTTGGTGAATCATCAGCTGCTTCGTTCCATGTCTAAGGCCATATACAGTCCAGAAAATTTAGGTCACTTTGGTCTTGCTTCACCTTGTTATTGCCACTTCACTTCGCCTATTCGAAGGTATCCCGATTTAGTGATTCATCGCCTCCTCAAGTTGGCTTTGGGGCAAAAAAAGAAAAAGCACAAAGGCCATGCAAAACGAGAAGGGCTTTACCCGCTTCAAGAAATCTCTGACCATTGCTCCAAAAGAGAGAGGGTTGCTTTGGAAGCAGAGCGTGAAATGCTGAAGGTGCATAGCGCACTCTTTATGAGCACGCGTGTGGGTGAAAGTTTCCATGGCGTGGTTTCGCATCTCACTTCTTTTGGCATCTTCGTAGAGCTTATCGATTACTTCGTAGAAGGCATGTTGGCGCTCGAAGAATTGCCCGGCGGCGGCTTTGCCTTCAATGACACGGGAATGCGCGTGAGCTCTCCAAAAAGTAAACTCGTTTTTTGCATTGGAGAACGTGTGCTCATTAAGGTTGACCGTGTAAATGTAGAGAAACGCGAGATCTTTTTCACCTTCGTTACCGAAGAGACGATATAGCTGAAGCTTTATCTGCACTTTCCTTTCAAACCCCCTGTTTTTTCGATGGTTTTGAACGTTTTGTTTTTTCTATTTTCTTGACTTACCCCCCTATGAATCATATCATTATGACGTTTTGGACGGGAGGGTGTTTCCATATGAACAATAAAAACTCGGTTGAAGTGTCCTTGATGGGACAAAAATTTGAGGTAAAAAGCGATTCAAACGAGCAGTATGTGGAACAAATAGCCGCCTATGTGAACAAGAGAATAGAACAAGTATTAAAAGGATCGAAGTCGGTTGCATCATTAAATGTGGCGCTCCTCGTGGCCATGAACATTACCGCAGAATTTTTTAAGTATAGAGATGAAAAAGATCGTAAAGTTTCACAAATTGAAAAAAAAGTACAAGACATGATCGAAATTATTGATGCCGTTGTTGAATAAATTTCCCCCTGGGGAGTGCGTGATTGGGACTTCATATTTCAGAACCGATGTTTTACAAATGGGTATTTTCCCTCACTGTGGTGTGCGAGCTCTTTCTCATTCGTGAGAAGAGATGCCTAAAGCAGTTGATATCCTTACCCACCTGAACTTTCGGGTTCAGAAATTTACCACCCACACGGCTTTTTCGGGGGGTTATTTTTAGAGCTTGAACTTTAGCGCCTGAGTCATTATGCATGTGCAAGTTGTTTGGTGTAAACGGAGATAAAGAAAAGCAGGAGATAGCCTTCCTGTTTTTTATTTTAGTTTAAAAAGTAAGTCTTTTATCCTCCTCGAAGAAGAAATCTAGGCGTTTTCTTCCCTCACTATCAACACAAGACATGCGTTCCCTGAGAAGAGCTTGGCCAGAGATGAACATGAAAGAAACGCTGCGCACAATCCTAGAAAAAGTAAAATCTCAGCTGGCTGCTATGACAGAAGGCGATTTTTTGTCTTTAAGTTCGCAGGTTCAAGAGAGGCTTTTACAAATTCCAGAGTTGAAAGTAGCTCAAAGCTTGGCGTTGTACCTCCAAGAAAATAATCGTCAAATTGGGATGGAGCATGTGTACAAACGATTGTTTATGCTGAGAAAGAAAATTTTCTTCCCGCATTACAATACAACACTTCAAAAACTAGAATATTTTCGAGTTCATAATCATCACGATTTTTCCTCTCTTTCTCAGGCCTTTGAAGAAGATGCTCATATCGACAAATTAAGAACGCTCAGTGATCTCGACATCATGATTGTTCCCGGCTTGCTCTTTGATGTGCAGGGAAGAAGAATTACGGTGGAAGAAGAGGATCGTTTTCAACATGCTTTAAAGCATTTTCAAGGAAGACGCATTGGATTGGCGTTAAGTTTTCAAGTGCTTCAAGATGTATCAGAATATTCACCACACGCGGCAAAAGGCCAAGTGGACTGGATTGTAACAGAATCAAAAATTATACGCTGTTCTTGAAACAACTGAGGAAAAGGAGATGTTTTCTTCTTTCCTCTTTACCATATAGGAGGCTGTGTGAATTTAGATCTTACCCTTTTAGCATACTCAAGTGCTACGGCAGTACTTGGGTTTTTACTTGGGTTTTTAATTCGTCGCAAGATGGGCCGAGAAATAGTTCAAGAGGCAGAAAAAAAATCAGCAGATCTTCTCCGAACAGCGGAGAATGAAGCAAAAACCATTAAAAAGGAAGCAGAGTTTGAAGCAAAAGACATTAAGCTCCAAGCCAAAGAGCATTTGGACAAAGAGCTGCAAGAAAAACAACGCGAGTGGCAGCAGGTTGAAAAGCGTCTGGTTTCTCGCGAAGAGAATTTGGAAAAACGTTTTGGAGCTCTAGAAGATCGAGAAGAAGAATTTAAAGCTGAAGTGAAATCAATTGGTCAAGAACGAGAAAAACTCAAATCTCTCACCGCAAATTATGAACAGAAAGTTGAAGAATCTAGAAAAGCCCTTGAAAAAGTAGCTGGCCTTACAAAAGAAGAAGCCAAGAAAGAACTTCAAGATTCACTCATGGAAGAAGTGAGACGTGATACCGCCAGAATGATTCAAGATGAAGAGAGCAGGGCGAAGGAGCAAGCTGACAACACGGCAAAGAAAATTGTCTCAGTTGCGATGGAACGACTTGCTTCAGATTATGTGCTTGAACGAACTATTTCAGTCGTTCAGCTTCCTGGCGACGACATGAAAGGTCGTATTATCGGCCGAGAAGGACGAAATATCAGAGCGCTTGAAGCGGCAACTGGCATCGATATTATTATTGATGACACACCTGAAGCCGTAATTCTCTCTGGCTTCAATCCCGTGCGAAGAGAAATTGCGCGTCTTACCCTTGAAGGCCTCATTGCAGACGGCAGAATTCATCCATCACGCATCGAAGAAATGGTAGAAAAAGCAACCAAAGATGTAGACAAAACCATCAAGCAGCACGGCGAAAAAGTTTGTCTCGACCTCAATCTTGCGCATGTACATCCAGAATTGGTTAAGCTTATTGGTGCACTTCGCTATCGCTACAGTTATGCGCAAAACATTCTTACACATTCTGTGGAGGTTGCTCATATTGCAGGAATGATGGCGGCAGAGCTTGGGCTCGATATTCAGAAAGCAAAACGCGCAGCTCTTATGCATGATATGGGAAAAGCGCTGACACACGAAATTGAAGGAAGCCACGCCATCATTGGAATGGAGTATGCCATTAAGTATGGTGAATCAGAAGATGTAGCACACGCCATTGGTGCGCATCATGAAGACATTCCGCAAGAAACTCCGCTTGATTTCATCGTGGATGCAGCCGATGCCCTTTCTGGTGCAAGGCCTGGCGCACGAAAAGAAGTGCTTGAAGCCTACGTAAAACGTATCGAAGATTTAGAGCGCATTTCCACTTCGTTTAAAGGAGTGAAGCAAGCTTATGCTATTCAAGCTGGCCGTGAAATTCGAGTGATGGTTGGACACGAAGATGTAAGTGATGCTGAAGCGCACATGATTTCAAGAGACATTGCAAAGAAAATTGAAGAAGAGATGACATATCCTGGTCAAATTAAAGTAACGGTTATTCGTGAAACAAGAGCAACAGAATATGCAAAATAGTTTCGCAACTTCAAGATCTCAGAAATTGTAAAAACGATGAATATTTTAGCCATTGGTGATATTTTTGGACGCCCGGGAAGAGCAGCTTTAAAAGCTTTGCTTCCTGGGCTTATTAAAAAATATTCGCCAGATTTTGTTGTTGCCAATATCGAAAATGCAGCTGGTGGTAGGGGAGTCACACAAAAAGTAGCGGAAGAGCTTTCGGTATGTCCTGTCGATATTTTTACTTCTGGAAATCACATTTGGGATCACAAAACATTTCTTCCTTTTCTCGATCGCTATTCTATTTTACGCCCCGCAAATGTTAAAGGTGATTTGCCGGGTTTTGGTTTTGGCATTTACCCTTCAAAGAACAATAAGCGCATCGGAGTCATTAACCTTCAAGGTAGAGTTTTCATGGAAGGTAAAGGACCCGAGCTTGATAATCCATTTGATGTATGTGAAAAAATTCTCAGCGATATGAAATCGCGTACCGATTGCATCCTCATCGATTTTCACGCAGAAACAACAAGTGAAAAAAAATCATTCGGCCATTACTTTGATGGAAAAGTTTCAGCTATTTGGGGAACACATACTCACGTACAAACCGCAGATGAAGCGGTTTTGCCAGGAGGCACAGCCTACATTAGTGATCTTGGCATGACGGGTCCGCATCTTTCTGTCATCGGTGTGCAAAAAGAAATTGCCATTGAGCGAATAAAAAATGGAAACAAGGCAAAGTTCAAAGTTGCCGAAGAGGGCGTTCGTCTTGAAGGTGTTTTGATCGAAATAAATGAGAATACCAAAAAAGCAAAAAGCATTCAGCGGCTTCAAGTGCCATACGAATACTACCCAGAATAGCTTTCCAACAAAGGAGTTGTTGTGAGTGTTGCAAACCAAATGGAAATATTTAAGCGAGGCCTCGTTGACTTCATTGGCGAAGATGAGTTGGTCAAGAAACTGAAATCAGGAAAGAAGCTCAATGTGAAACTTGGGCTTGATCCTACTTCACCAGATTTACATCTTGGGCATACGGTTATTCTTCAAAAGTTGAAGCAGTTTCAGGACGCCGGCCATCAGGTTATTTTGATCGTTGGAGATTTTACCGCAAAAGTTGGAGACCCTTCCGGCCGAAATGAAACTCGTCCAGTACTCACCGACAAAGAGATTAAGCAAAATGCAAAAACGTACGCTGATCAAGTCTTCAAAATTCTCGATAAGAAAAAAACAAAGCTTGTTTTCAATTCATCCTGGTTAGGAAAACTTGATGCAGTTGATATGATTCGTCTCGCCTCGCAATATACCGTAGCAAGAATGTTAGAGCGCGATGACTTCAAAAAACGATTTGCTGCAAACAAAGCTATTTCCATTCACGAATTTTTGTATCCGCTTTTACAAGGAAGAGATTCTGTAGAAATTAACGCCGATGTTGAACTCGGCGGAACTGATCAACTCTTCAATCTTCTTGTAGGACGCGAACTGCAAGGCGATGCTGGGCAAGACAGGCAAAGTGTTTTGACGATGCCGCTTCTCATTGGAACAGATGGCGAAAAAAAGATGAGCAAAAGTTATGGAAACGCTATTGGCATTTCCGAATCTCCAAAAGAACAGTTTGGAAAAATTATGTCGAGCTCTGATGAGATGATGTGGACGTACTATGAATTGCTCTCAGACAAAACTTTAGTGGAAATAAAAAAAATGAAGGCAGAAGTAAGCGATGGAAGTTTGCATCCTAAAAAAGTGAAAGAGAATTTGGGAAAAGAAATTGTAGCAAGATTTCACGGCGAAAATGATGCAGACAAAGCATGTGAAGAATTTAATGCAGTCTTTTCTGCAGGAATGAATCCGGAGGAAATGCAGGTGCTGCAAGCAAATCCAAAGACTCCATTGTATAAAATTATCGTTGATAATAATGTGCTAAAAAGTGGCGGTGAATTTCGTAGGCTTCTCACGCAAGGTGCGGTGAAGCTAGATGATGTAAAAATAGCAGATGCCAATATGTTGCTTCATCCAGGAACTTACGTGCTTAAAGTGGGAAAGAAAATTTTTCTAAAAGTAGAAATTAGCTAAATTCAGAAACTCCAGAGGCAAAAAGGGTGCCTTTTTAGGACAAGTTTGTCGTACGATTGCACTCCAAAAGAGATAACTCGCTTTCCTCCGCAAAAATAATTTAAAAAAGAAGAAAAAAAGTTTTCATTTTTGAAGGCTCCAAGTGAGAAGCTTTAGAAATAACGGCTCTAAATGGCAGTTTTAAGGAAGTCTGGAAGGTCTGAGAAAAAAGTGAAAAAAAGAAAACTTTTTTTTGAAAAAGTGTTGACACCCCCAAATTGTTTCCATATAAGCCCCCTCACGCTTCACGGGGGAACACTCCAAAATACTAAAGCGTAGATGCGCCCACCTTCCAGAAGTGGGAAAGTGGACTGTGAATTTTTTGTGCCTGCTCTTTGAAAACTGAATAACAACGAGATAACATGTAAGCCACTTGAGTGGTAGTAAACATATTTTTAAAGTGGTACTTTAAAAGTACCCCTTTAATTCCTATGAAGTAAATTAAGTAATAATAGCCAGTTTTTAAGTTCTTCGGAACTTGAAAGCTTGAATTTAAACTGGAGAGTTTGATTCTGGCTCAGAACGAACGCTGGCGGCGTGCCTAACACATGCAAGTCGAACGCGAATTTCCCTTCGGGGATTTGTAGCGTGGCGCACGGGTGAGTAACGCGTAGGTAATCTACCTATTACTGGGGAATAACTCCGGGAAACCGGGGCTAATACCGCATAAGTTCCTTATTTTTCGATTTAAGGAAGAAAGGCAGCCTCTCCTTGGAAGCTGTCGGTGATAGATGAGCCTGCGTAGCATTAGCTTGTTGGTGGGGTAATGGCCTACCAAGGCGACGATGCTTAGCTGGTCTGAGAGGATGATCAGCCACACTGGAACTGAAACACGGTCCAGACTCCTACGGGAGGCAGCAGTGGGGAATATTGCGCAATGGGCGAAAGCCTGACGCAGCAACGCCGTGTGAGTGATGAAGGTTTTCGGATCGTAAAGCTCTGTCAGGAGGGAAGAAACCGTAGAGAGTTAATAGCTCTTTACCTTGACGGTACCTCCAAAGGAAGCACCGGCTAACTCCGTGCCAGCAGCCGCGGTAATACGGAGGGTGCTAGCGTTGTTCGGAATTACTGGGCGTAAAGCGCATGTAGGCGGATAGAGAAGTCGGGTGTGAAAGCCCTGGGCTCAACCTAGGAAGTGCGCCCGAAACCATCTATCTAGAGTATCGGAGAGGATTGGGGAATTCCCGGTGTAGAGGTGAAATTCGTAGATATCGGGAGGAACACCAGTTGCGAAAGCGCCAATCTGGAAGATAACTGACGCTCAGATGCGAAAGCGTGGGTAGCAAACAGGATTAGATACCCTGGTAGTCCACGCCGTAAACGATGTGCACTAGGTGTTGAGAGTATCGACCCTCTCAGTGCCGACGGTAACCCATTAAGTGCACCGCCTGGGAAGTACGGCCGCAAGGTTGAAACTCAAAGGAATTGACGGGGGCCCGCACAAGCGGTGGAGTATGTGGTTTAATTCGACGCAACGCGAAAAACCTTACCTGGACTTGACATCTGGAAAAGGCTGTAGAGATACGGCTGTGCCCTTCGGGGAATTCCAAGACAGGTGCTGCATGGCTGTCGTCAGCTCGTGTCGTGAGATGTTGGGTTAAGTCCCGCAACGAGCGCAACCCCTGTCCTTAGTTGCTAACAGTTCGGCTGAGCACTCTAGGGAGACCGCCGGTGTTAAACCGGAGGAAGGTGGGGATGACGTCAAGTCCTCATGGCCTTTATGTCCAGGGCTACACACGTACTACAATGGCCAGTACAAAGGGTCGCCAAGCCGCAAGGTGGAGCTAATCCCAAAAAGCTGGTCCAAGTTCGGATTGGAGTCTGCAACTCGACTCCATGAAGTTGGAATCGCTAGTAATCGCTGATCAGCATGCAGCGGTGAATACGTTCCCGGGCCTTGTACACACCGCCCGTCACACCACGAAAGGTGTCTATACCAGAAGTGCGTGGTCTAACCACGTGAGGAAGCGTACCAAGGTATGGGCGCTGATTGGGGTGAAGTCGTAACAAGGTAGCCGTAGGGGAACCTGCGGCTGGATCACCTCCTTTCTAAGGATAGTTGATCTAGCTTCTCTGAAGTTAGGATCATCTAGGTCGGACACTCAAGTTGGCCGTCTCGTTTGTTGTTCAGTTTTGAAAGTGCAGGACCGCTCTTTTTCAATTTGTACGTATGTAGCTGGCGGATGGTGCGTATTCACCAATAATATGGATGAATGATCTCCCTGAGCTCGATAGCTTTCGTCAGTATTTTGGGCTCGTAGCTCAGTTGGTGAGAGCGCACGCCTGATAAGCGTGAGGTCGGTAGTTCGACTCTACCCGGGCCCACAAAAAAGTCAGCACATAGATTTTAGTTTTTGGTTTGTGGTGTTTAAACTCCAAACTTTAAACTAAAAACTATTAACTGGTGTTAGGGGCCATAGCTCAGCTGGTAGAGCGCCAGCTTTGCAAGCTGGATGTCGTCGGTTCGACCCCGACTGGCTCCACAATTACTTTAGTTTATAGTTTAGCGATTTTAGTTTTTCGTTCTTGAACGAGAAACAGAAGTACATACGTTCTTTGACAACTGAATAAAAACAAATGATAGATCCAAGAGTAATAAAGTATTCAATTCAATTTCGAATGAGACCTCTTTTAGAGTGTTTCTTGAAAAGCAAAGTTTTGGTCAAGTAAGGAAGGGCATGCGGTGGATGCCTTGGCGTTTGGAGGCGATGAAGGACGTGTCTAGCTGCGATAAGCTACGGGGAGCTGCTAAGGAAGCTTTGAGCCGTAGATTTCCGAATGGGGAAACCCACCTGCGGTCATACGCAGGTATCATATACTGAATTCATAGGTATATGAGGTGAACGGAGGGAACTGAAACATCTAAGTACCTCCAGGAAAAGAAATCAATTGAGATTCCCCAAGTAGTGGCGAGCGAACGGGGAGGAGCCTAAACCGGCTAGAGACTAGGGATGAGAGAAACTTTCTCGTTTCTAGTCTCTAGCCGGAGTTGCGGGACTGCGTTATGGGATTGTCAAGGGATAGAAAAAAAGTCTGGAAAGGCTTGCCGTAGAGCGTGATAGCCGCGTATTCGAAATCCTGAAACACCCTAGCAGTATCCCAAGTACCATGGGACACGAGAAATCTTGTGGGAAACTGGGTGGACCATCATCCAAGGCTAAATACTACCAAACGACCGATAGCGAACTAGTACCGTGAGGGAAAGGTGAAAAGCACCCCTGGTGGGGAGTGAAATAGTACCTGAAACCGCATGCCTACAAGCTGTGAGAGGGCTATGTTCCGATTCGTCGGAAAATGCCTGATCGCGTGCCTTTTGCATAATGAGTCAGCGAGTTACTGTCGTCAGCAAGGTTAAGTTGAAAAGACGGAGCCGAAGCGAAAGCGAGTCTGAATAGGGCGAATAAGTTGCCGGCAGTAGACCCGAAACCGGTGTGATCTATCCATGGGCAGGTTGAAGCGTGGGTAATACTACGTGGAGGACCGAACCGGTGAATAGTGAAAAATTCTCGGATGACCTGTGGATAGGGGTGAAAGGCCAATCAAACCCGGAGATAGCTGGTTCTCCCCGAAATATATTGAGGTATAGCCTCGCACGAATACTCTCGGAGGTAGAGCACTGAATGGGCTAGGGGCCTTACCCGGTTACCAAACCCAATCAAACTCCGAATTCCGAGAAGTAATATGCGGGAGTCAGTCCATGGGTGCTAAGGTCCTTGGACGAGAGGGAAAGAGCCCAGACCGCCAGCTAAGGTCCCCAAATGATAACTAAGTGTGAAAGGATGTGGAAGCGCACAGACAACCAGGAGGTTGGCTTAGAAGCAGCCATCCTTTAAAGAAAGCGTAATAGCTCACTGGTCGAGTGAATCTGCGCCGAAAATGTAACGGGGCTTAAGTTATCTACCGACGCTGCGGATTTGTACATTAGTACAAGTGGTAGGGGAGCGTTCTGTAAGCCTGTGAAGGTCGATCGTAAGAACGGCTGGAGGTATCAGAAGTGATTATGCTGACATAAGTAGCGATAAAGCATGTGAGAAACATGCTCGCCGAAAACCTAAGGTTTCCTGGGGAAGGTTAATCCGCCCAGGGTTAGTCGGGTCCTAAGACGAGGCCCAAGGGAGTAGTCGATGGATAACAGGTTAATATTCCTGTACCACTTATAGCATGTTATGCGTAGGAGGGACGGAGCAAGACAAATCAGCCACCTGTTGGATGGTGGTTTAAACGTATGGCTAGGAAGGCAGCCAGGCAAATCCGGTTGTCAATTCCAAGGCGTGATGACGAGGGGATTTCCCCGCAAAGTGATTGATTCTAGCTTCCTAGAAAAGCTTCGACGTGATGTTATAGGTGCCCGTACCCGAAACGGACACACGTAGGTAGGTTGAGAAAACCAAGGCGCTTGAGAGAACTCTTGTTAAGGAACTCTGCAAATTGACACCGTAACTTCGGGAGAAGGTGTGCCATTGATGGTGAAGCTCGTACAGAGTGGAGCTATTGATGGTCGCAGAAACCAGGTGGCGACGACTGTTTAACAAAAACACAGGGCTCTGCTAAGTCGAAAGACGATGTATAGGGCCTGACGCCTGCCCGGTGCTGGAAGGTTAAGGAAAGAGGTTAGCCCTTGCGGCGAAGCTTTGAACCGAAGCCCCAGTAAACGGCGGCCGTAACTATAACGGTCCTAAGGTAGCGAAATTCCTTGTCGGGTAAGTTCCGACCTGCACGAATGGCGTAACGATTGCCACACTGTCTCAACAAGGGCCTCAGCGAAATTGAATCACCAGCGCAGATGCTGGTTACCCGCGACAGGACGGAAAGACCCTGTGCACCTTTACTACAACTTGGCAGTGAAATTTGAATTAATTTGTGTAGGATAGGTGGGAGGCTTTGAAGCCGGGGCGCTAGCTTCGGTGGAGCCAACCTTGAAATACCACCCTGATTAGTTTGGATTTCTAACCTACTCCCGTTATCCGGGAGAGGGACACTGTCTGGTGGGTAGTTTGACTGGGGCGGTTTCCTCCCAAATTGTACCGGAGGAGCGCGAAGGTTCTCTCAGACTGATTGGAAACCAGTCGTTGAGTGTAAGGGCATAAGAGAGCTTAACTGCGAGACAAACAAGTCGAGCAGATACGAAAGTAGGTCCTAGTGATCCGGTGGTCCCGTATGGAAGGGCCATCGCTCATCGGATAAAAGGTACGCCGGGGATAACAGGCTGATCGCCGCCAAGAGTTCATATCGACGCGGCGGTTTGGCACCTCGATGTCGGCTCATCGCATCCTGGGGCTGGAGCAGGTCCCAAGGGTTTGGCTGTTCGCCAATTAAAGCGGTACGTGAGCTGGGTTCAGAACGTCGCGAGACAGTTCGGTCCCTATCCGTCGTGGGCGTAGGATACTTGAGGAGAGCTGTTCCTAGTACGAGAGGACCGGAATGGACATACCTCTGGTGCACCAGTTGTCGAGCCTATCGGCACAGCTGGGTAGCTATGTGTGGAACGGATAACCGCTGAAAGCATCTAAGCGGGAAGCCAACTTCAAGATAAGGTATCCCTTAAGACCACTTGAAGACTACAAGTTTGATAGGCGGGGTGTGGAAGCGCAGTAATGTGTGGAGCTAACCCGTACTAATCGGTCGATTGATTTGACCTTAAATTTTTTCTTGTCGTTTTCGAACGACAGGAGAGAACTTCAATTCAAAGTTTTACTTTGGTTGAGTTTTGTATGATTCGCTTCAAGAGGTCTCTTTCGATATTGATTTGAATACATGACATTTGTTTTTATTCAGCAAAACAGAAAAACACACTGTGCAAACAGTGTTAGCCTTTCTGGTGGTTATAGCGAGGGGGTCACACCCGAACCCATTCCGAACTCGGAAGTTAAGTCCCTCAGCGCCGATGGTACTGCAGTCTTGTTCTGTGGGAGAGTAGGACGCCGCCAGTTTAAATTTAAAAAACCCTGCATCGCAAGATGCTGGGTTTTTTGTTGTTACAAGTCAAAATGTGGGAAAAATGCAGATATAACAAGTTGTTACAGAGTTTTTCATGCTTGGTCTCACTTAGACAGCAAAAGGGAAATGCTCAAAATAAAAAAACTTATCTCATTCATCAAAAACTTAGCAACTTTTTCTCTTTGCAGACGATACTTGAATTGTAGGTTTGAATCTGCTTAAAGTCGCACCAGATCTTATTTTAAGGAGGGGTTATGTTAGGACGTTTGGCAGTTTGTTTCATTTTGAGTCTTTCTCTTATCTCGTGTGCTTCACTTGATAGCGAAAACAAAGCGATTAAGTCTGTCTATGACACGGGTGTTGTTGTTCCGGTCTACGAAGGTTTTTTTGTAGGCAAAAAAGAACTCATTGATACTAGTTCTTGCAGCATTCAGACTTCGGAGAGTGGAAATATTGAGATGGATATAATCACCGTTTCTAAACTTGATGGTTCTGCAAGTATTGTATTTGGTGATGACAAAGAAAAAGAATTTGCGGGAGAAGTTACAGGATACAAAAAAGAGAAGAACGATAAAGCATCTGTTTATGTTGTGCAAAAAATGCCGGGTTACAACGTAGCTTACCTCATGGACTTTAAACAGGAAATGCGAAAAGTGAACGAAAACGATACAAGCGAAAACCCAGAAATGGAAGCAATTCCTGGCGAAAAAACTGCCACTGGAAAAGTCATGATAATGGAAGAAGTAAGTAAAGGTGAGTTTGTTGATTGTGCTGAGTATGAGTTGTTGCTTCATTCTGCGGAAAAGCCCGCTGGTTGGATACCACCAGTAGAAAATTCGGACACAGCTGAATAATAGGGAAATATAAACCAAGATCTAAAAACCAGCCCCTCAAAAGGCTGGTTTTTTCTTTTTATGCGTTCATTGACCATACCTATTTGCTTATGATATACTTCAGACATGCGATTAAAACCCTATTCTTTAAGGCTTCTTTTTCTTGTCCTTCTTTTTTTCCCAAACACTGCTCCTTCTAGCCAAGTCTTAGCTCAAGATTTTCCGAACATGGTGGATGAGGCCGCGTACGTTTTTCAAGGTGAATTTATAGCTCAGGAAAAAGGGAAAAAAATTTCAGCTCATTTCTCCGAAGGCTTAGATGTTGTCACCTTTCACTTTCAAGTAACAAAATGGATTAAAGGAAAAAAATCTGACCTTGCTTTCAAAGATGAACAGGTCCTGTTTCAGCAATGGGCAGGAATTTCCTCAAACCTCAGCAAAAATAAAACAAATTTTTTTCCTTATAAAAAGGGAAATGAGTATGTTCTTTTCCTCAACAAACTTTCTCCCAACACCGGACTCACAACTCCGTTAGGTTTGGGAAAAGGAATCTTTCCCATTTCTTCAGAAACAGGAGAACAAAAAGTACGTTTTCCTTTTGGCCGAAAAAAAATGAACCTTCAAGTAAGTAAACCTGGCAAGGCTTCGATAACAACAGAAAATAATAGTATACCCTTGGACGTTTTCTTGAAGAAAATAGACACTGAATTATGAAAAAATATATTTTCCTTCTCTTCTTTCTTTTTTCCTCATCTGCTTCTGCGGGTGGGGCTCTTATTATTGATGCATTTTCTCACACCGGAAAAGCTTTCAGATGGCCACAAAATAAAATTACGTGGTATACAGATGCTGGTAATCTTTCAAGTGTCGTAGATCACGCTGTTGCAGTTACGTGGGTTCAAGCTGCATTGGAAGATTGGGCAAGTGCAGAAGCTACAAATGCTCATGGAAAAAATGTTCCGCTTGTTAATCTTCAAATAGAATATGGCGGTGATGTTGGCGAAGATATCACAATTGAGAATGCTCAAAAATATCTTAAGGCTGAACCCGGAAAAACTGTGGTCATTTTTGATGAAGATGGAAGTATTCTCACCGATCTTGGTCATAACACCTCTGAAATTATAGCTGTGACTGTTCACTCGCTTGTTAATTTAGGTGAGAAAAGTATCTCGAGAGGTGTTATTATTTTTAACGGTCTGATTTTAGAGGGAGATTTACTTGGTGCCACCATTGCTGAGAAGGCGGAATCATACCGTGGAAATATTCAACATGAAACTGGCCATCTTTTAAACCTTGAACATTCTCAAACAAATTTAGACGTTGCGCTCAATTGCACAAAGGGTGGTGAATGTCCGGAAGCACAATACATTCCCACAATGTATCCCGCGCTGAAAACCACACTTCAACGTTATCCAACGAGAGATGATAAATTTACGTTAGGATGGCTGTACCCTTCAACTCAGTTTAGCACTGAATTTTGTTCTTTAAGAGGTGAGCTTCAGGATAGAAACGAAAATCCTCTGCGTGGAGTAAATATCATTGCACGTCGCGTAGACAAGTCAGTGCAGACACGAAGACAAGATACGCATTCATCAATTACTGGTGCACTTTACAGTGGATGCGCGAATAAAAGTAATTATGCTCTTTTTGGCTTATTGCCAGGAAAGACGTATGAAATCTACTACGAGCCGCTTACTGATGAATTTAATGGTAAAGAATCTGACGAATCTGATGAACCTCCTGTGAGTGGTTTTGGATTTTCAGTACGTGAACTCGATTTTGCATTTGAGCCCCAATTTATTCCAACAGCTTCAGGCTCAACCACAGTCGTCTGCCAAAATGCTGGAGATGTTATAGAGCTTCCCACCGCAAAGGTTGATGTAGACACTCCTTGCGCAAGTTATTTTTCTGCAGGTAATAGCCCTGAGTATCCTTACCAGGCTAAGGCGGTCTCAGCTGTGAGCACACTTCCAGAGGAAGGTGCTGCGAATGCCTCCAAGGGCTGCTCGTTACTTCCCTTGTCCTCTTCGGAAAAAAATCACTTTCACTTTCTTTTCCTTGTCTTTCCAATTGTTCTTTTGCTAGGGTTCGCCAGATTTTCTCCCCTATGTGCAAAGGAGCAGGCTGGTGAAATACTCTGAAATACTCATTCCAACGTTGCGAGAAGCCCCAAATGATGCCGAGGTAATAAGCCACAAACTCATGCTGCGTGCGGGTTATATTCGCAAGCTTGCAGCAGGCGTTTATACGTATCTTCCTCTTTGTCTTCGTGTGATTCGAAAAATCGAAAAAATTGTTCGCGAAGAAATGGAAAAAAATGGTGCTCATGAATTACTTCTTCCCATTGTTATGCCATCAGAGCTGTGGACTGAAACCGGAAGATGGGATTACTACGGAAAAGAACTTCTCCGTTTTAAAGACAGACACAATCGAGATTTCTGCATTGGTCCAACGCACGAAGAAGCAATCACCGATCTCTTCAGACAGGAAATTAGCTCCTACCGCGACTTACCCAAGAATGCATTTCAGATTCAAACAAAATTTCGTGATGAAATCAGACCACGTTTTGGCTTGATGCGCGGACGTGAATTTATCATGAAAGACGGATATTCCTTCGATCGCGATCAAGAATCATCACTCGTCAATTATCAAAAAATGTACGAAGCCTATAAAAACATTTTTTCACGCTTAGGATTAAAGTATCGTCCAGTTGAAGCAATGACAGGAAACATTGGTGGAAGTAAATCTCACGAGTTTCAAGTTTTAGCAAGTTCAGGTGAAGATGCTATTCTTGCCTGCGACTCTTGTGAATATGCTGCCAATATCGAAAAAGCTGAAGTGAAAAAGCAAGAAGTGAAATCAGCCTCAAAAGAAAAGGGAAAATACAAAAAAATTGCAACTCCTGGAAAAGGAAGCATTGAAGAAGTAAGTGGCTTTCTGAAAAAATCTGCAAATGAGTTTGTGAAAACGCTTTTATTCGAAACTGACCAAGGACCCATTGCAGTGTTACTTCGCGGCGATCATGAACTAATGGAAGCAAAGCTTCAAGTGGCCACAGCTGCAAAGTGGTGTCATTTGGCCGAAGACAAAACGGTTCAAGAAATAACGAAGGCCAAAGCAGGTTTTTCAGGGCCGATTGGTTTAACGCTTCCCGTCTATGCTGATTATGCGGTTGAGAGCATGTCCAATTTTGTAGTGGGTGCAAATGAAACCGATATGCATTTCACAGAAGCAAACCTTTCAGACTTTGAAGTGAAAGGTTTTTTTGATCTTCGAGCTGCGCAAGAAGGAAATGCTTGTGCTCGTTGTGAAAAAGGAAAATATGAAATGCATCGTGGTATTGAAGTGGGACAAGTATTTTATTTGGGAACAAAATATTCTGAGTCGATGAACGCTGTATATCTTGATGAAAATCAAAAAAAACAATTTATAGAAATGGGCTGTTATGGAATTGGCATTGGCAGAACTGCAGCCGCTGCCATTGAGCAAAATCATGACGAGCGTGGCATTATTTGGCCAAAAGCCATCGCACCGTTTCAGTTTCACCTTATTTCACTCGCAGAGCCGGGGAGTAAAGCGCATGTCTTTGCGGAAGAACTTCATAAGCAACTTGAAGCAAAGGGGATGGAAGTCTTGTTTGATGAGCGCAAGGCGAGGGCAGGTGTGAAGTTTGCCGATGCTGATCTTATTGGCATTCCTTACCAAATTACCATTGGGGAAAAGGGCCTTGAGAAACAAATTGTGGAGTGTAAGGCCCGGCAAACTGGTGAAAAATCAGAGTTTTCTGTCCATGGTCTCCTCGATCATCTTCTTTCCCTGTATACCTAAAATGGAGCCCTTTAGAGGGTTCATATGGAGTATCAGCCCCCCATTTGGGGGGCTTTTTTGTTCCCAAACTGTGTGGCTTTCCCAAACTTTTCACCTCTAAAATCATTAAAAATCATAGAGTTATGTTGATTTTGTGCTTTGGCACTTGGAATGCATTTTATATCTCCATCACAGACACGGGGGTTACAGATGAAATACATTGAAGAGAAAAAACAGGAAGAGTTGGCAGCACCCATGATTTCAATTGTGCCAATGCAAAGTGACAAAATAAATGTCGAGCAATGCAAATTGCTTCTGGAGCTTCAATTGAAAATGGCCACCAGTTCAATTAATCACGAGTATGCTCGATTAGAGTTGGAAGAAAATAATTATTTTCCAAGGCACGAAGAATTGCTCGAATATATGGAAGACTGTCGTGCTGAATATATGGATGCTCGAGAAAAGCTAATGCGATTTGATCCAGATGCTGCTGAAGAGTTTGAACACGATTTGAAATTGCAAAAGCAGCAATCACTTTTAAATGTCAGTTCATAAATGAACATGATACAAAGAAATTATCCCTAACCCTCCTTTCTCAAGAAGGGGAACTGTCGAGAGACAGGTCCCCTTTTCTCGTTGTGGCATCCGTTTTTTCTTATTTTTTGTCTTCATTTTTTGCGATAACAGTGTTTGGTGGAATTTCAGAAAAGCGTATCGCTCCTTGAATGCGTACAGTGCATGATGATCCAGGCGCTGTGCCACTGGGGCATGCTCCCTCTACTAGCCGGTTCAAAGCCTGCGCAGCTTCCTGCCTTGAATCAGCTACAGCACAAACACCAGTGTGCGTGGTTGTCTCAATGGTATCAACACGATGTACTTTTCCTAAAACAAGTGGCGTTATTTTTGTTGTCTTTTGAATCAGATCAAAGACTTGGCAGGCGCGAATTTTTCCAGTCATATTTTTTTTCCTCACGGTATTATCGGCAGAACAGATAGCCGGATTGCTTCTCGAGAGTGAAAAAGAGACCTCAAAGAGGAGAGTGCTTAAAACCGTCATTTCCGTTGACTTTTAAGCTTGGTTTCACCAAAACTACCCGCAATTTTTAGCATTTTTCGCGTTAAGGGGACACTATGACAGAGAATGAAAACCAGTATATCGAACAACGACGGGAAAAACTGAGCCAATACCGTGAAAGTGGGACAAACCCTTTTCCAAATGGGATTCAGCCACAAGATTTGTCTCGAGAGATTTTTGAGCAATATGAACGCTGTTCTCGAGAAGAGCTGGAAGGGAAGACAGAAAGCTTTTCGCTTGCGGGCAGGATTATCGCTACCAGGTTGTTTGGAAAAGCTGGTTTTATGCGCATTAGAGATCGCAGTGGAGAGATTCAATTCTACACGAGCAAGCAAGATCTAAGCGATGCTGAATTTGCACTTTTTAAATCAGTTGAAGTTGGAGATTTTGTGTTTGTTTCAGGAAAATTATTTCGTACCAAAACGGATGAGCTGACGTTGCATGCATCAGAGCTGAAATTGGTTACAAAAACCATTCGTCCGCTTCCAGAAAAATGGCATGGACTCACGGATATCGAAACCCGGTATCGTCAGCGCTATGTTGATCTCATTGCAAATCAAGAAGTGAAAGCAACCTTTGTGGCGCGTTCAAAAATTGTTCAAGCCATCAGAAATTTTTTAACAGACCGCGATTTTTTAGAAGTGGAAACTCCTATGATGCATTCCATTCCTGGGGGAGCTGCTGCAAAACCTTTTGTAACCCATCACAACACATTGGACATGGAATTATTTTTAAGGATAGCGCCAGAGCTTTACTTGAAGCGACTTGTGGTTGGCGGTTTAGAGCGCGTATTTGAAATCAATCGAAACTTTAGAAATGAAGGCATTTCTATTCAGCATAATCCTGAATTTACAATGCTGGAATTTTATCAGGCCTATGCAACATTTGAAGATCTTATGAATCTCACCGAAGCTATGTTTGCACATGTAGTGAAAAGTGTGTGTGGAAGTGAAAAAGTGACATATCAAGATCAGGAAATTCAGTTTGGGTCACCGTTTAAGCGCTTAAGCATGGAAGATGCCATTGTAGAATTTGCAGGAATTGAACGTGAAGTTTTACATGAGAGAAAGAAAGCACTTACAGCACTTGAACAATTGGGTGGAAAACCAAAAGCTGAACATGAAGGGGTTGGAGCAATCATGGCAGAAATTTTTGAGTTAACGTGTGAAAGTAAATTGATTCAGCCAACGTTTATTACACATTTTCCAACTGAAGTTTCTCCACTCGCTCGTAGAAATGATTCAAACCCCGAAGTGACTGATCGTTTTGAGCTCTACATTTACGGAAGAGAAATTGCGAATGGTTTTTCAGAGTTGAATGACCCGGAAGATCAAGCTGCACGCTTTAAAGCGCAGGTAACAGCTCTTGAAGGTGGCAATGACGAGGCCATGCATTATGATAGCGATTATATTCGTGCGCTTGAATATGGTATGCCGCCAACTGCAGGTGAGGGAATTGGCATTGATCGCTTGGTGATGCTTTTAACCAATTCGCCTTCAATTCGTGATGTGATTCTTTTCCCACAGATGAAAAAAAGAGACGATGTATAGACGATGCTAAAAAGCAAGGAGAGAAGGCTTTTGCGAATGCTATCTTCATTTCGTTGGATTGCAACTCGCTTCTTTAAAGCAGAAGGGAACAAGAGAGTATTTATGCCTCTTAGTTTGATTTCTGTTTTTTGTGTTGCTGTAAGTATTTTTGCCCTTATTGTTACCTTCTCGGTGATGAAGGGATTTGACAAAGAACTCTCAAAACGTCTTATCGGTTTCAATTCACATTTACTTCTCTATGCTCCGCAAGGCGAGATGTTTTCGGCATCTCCAGCCTTTCTTGAAAAAAAAACTTTTGCTCAAAAAAATGAAATTGAACGCATTGTTTCGTATATTGAGGGTGAAGTTGTTGTGACGCATCAATTTGGAGCGGAAAATTATGTGCAAGGAGCTAAGTTAAGGGGAATTCATTCTTTGGAAGACCTTCCTTCGGATGCAAAATTTTTCAACACATCCATGACAAAAATAAATGCTGGAGAATTAATATTAGGTGATGAAATTGCAAAATCACTTTGGATTCATCCCGAATTTGAGAGTAAAGTTAAAGTGCTTGCGCCGCAGTCTGTTCTCTTACCCACTGGCGACCTAGGCCCTAATACAACTGAGTTTGCTGTTACCTCTCTTTTTCTCACGGGTATTTACAATTTTGATGGCAAGTATATTTTTTCTTCCTTTGAAGATGCGGTTTCCCTGTTAGGAGAGCAAAAACAACAAGTGTGGCAAATCTTTCTTCGTCAGGAAACGAAACTTGATGAGGTGACCAAATCGCTTCGGAACATTTTGCCTCACGGTTGGAACGTGAGTAATTGGAAGGAGCAAAATGAAAAATTAGTTTCTGCACTTCAGTTTGAACGAAAAATGATGTTGCTTGTTTTGAGCATGATGCTGATTATTTCTTCTTTTACAATTATTGGAGTGCAGACGCTTTCGGTGACAGAAAAAAGGCATGCAGCTGCATTGCTGAAAACGATTGGATTTCCCGATAAAAAAATTAAAGCACTTTTTTATTACAGAGGATTGAGTATTGGAGTTGTAAGTGTGCTTACTGCAGTGTTTTGTTCAACCGTAGTTTTAATCTTATTGCAAAAAATACACCTAGAACTTCCATCGTCTTACTATTTAGATTATCTTCCCAGTGAAATTAATATTATGGCCATAATTCTTTTTTCACTGTTTGGAATTTTATTATCTCTTTTTTCTTCTTATTATCCGGTAAAAAAAATCTTTGAAGTACATCCTTGTGAGGTGCTTCGTTATGAGTAAGACGATGTTCAGATCACTTCGCTTTGCTATAAAGTTTTTGGGGCTTTCTTCTTTGTCTCGTTCTTTGCGGCTTATGTTTTTTGTGACGAGCATAGGTATTTTTCTTGCGGTGTTTACCTTAGCTATAGCTCTTAGTCTTACAAATGGTTTTCATGATCACTACGAACAAACGCTTCAAAGTTTTAATGCTCATGTTTCCATACTAAGTCATCATGAAGAGGAAAGCGAAACACTTCACCAAGCATTAGAAGCAGTGAAATCAAAAACTCATTCCCCACATATTATTTCTGAGGAGCCATTTTTATATCGCGAAGCCATGTTGTTTACGAATCGCAAAATTAAAGGCGTTATTTTAAAAGGAATGACCTTAAGTGAGGAGACGAAAAAGAAGATCCATGTTCATCTCTTTTCTGATGCAGAAAAAAATGAAACGCAAAATAAAGAAGCCCTTCCAGAACTGATTCTTGGCTCGGGAATGGCAGTATACCTTGGTATTACCCAGCATTCCCCCGCAAGCCTTATGCTTCCTCAGAAAAGTGGAAAACAAAAATATGTTCAAGTAAATATAGTGGGTGTTTTTAGTTCTGGCATGTATGAATTTGATCAAGATTTTTCTCTTATTCGTCTCGATTCTCTGAGAAGTCTTTTTGCACTTTCAGAACATACCATTACTGGCGTTGAACTAAACCTTGATCATCCGAAACTTACGCAGAAAATAATTGATCGTTTAGATGCAGAACTTGGATACGATTACGATGCGATTCCGTGGAATGAGTTGAATAAAGATTTGTTTGCTGCACTCCAATTAGAAAAAAGAGTGATCAGCTTTATTGTGGGCTTACTTCTGCTTGTTTCAAGTATCAATTTGATGGTGATGTTGTACTTGCTCATTCGTTTTCGTCACCACGATCTTGCAGTTCTTTCTTCATTGGGAATGAGTAAGCGAAAGATACGAGACCTTGTTTTTACGCTTGGTATCAGCATTGGAGGCGGAGCAGCTTTTTGTGGTGTTCTCGCAGCTGCCGTCATGGTTTTTTTGCAAGAACATTTTGAACTTGTTCATCTTGATGCAGAAGTGTATTCGCTTCCACGTCTGCCACTTGACTTCTCATGGATGATGTGGGGAATTATAGTGCTTTTTTCAGTTTTGCTTGCCATAGTGAGTTCTCTTTTTGCACTTCGTTTTCAGACATCGCAACGCGTCGTAGAAAGCCTTGCCCGAGGAAAAATATAAATGAGTTTGCTTACCGTTTCTCATCTCAGAAAATCGTTTCATACTTCGGGTCAGGCACTTCAGGTTCTGAAGGAGATAAATCTTAATATCGAAGAAGGTGAGCTGCTTGGCATCTCTGGTGTCTCGGGCTCTGGGAAATCAACGCTTCTGCACATTTTGGGTGGCCTCGACAGCCCCAGCGCAGGTAATGTTTTTTTTGAGGGGCAAGATATTTATGCTCTTCCAGATACGCACTTGGCAAACATTCGAAATCATTCTATAGGCTTTGTGTTTCAGTTTTTTCATCTTCTGCCAGGATACACTGCGCTTGAAAATGTGATGCTTCCAGGAATGATAGCAGGGATGCAAGAAAATGAGGCAAAGCTAAGAGCCGAGGAGCTTTTGGTTGATATGTCACTCGCAGAAAGAATGCTGCATTATCCATCAGCTCTTTCCGGTGGAGAAAAACAACGAGTTGCAATTGCGAGATCGTTATTTATGAAGCCAAAGCTCTTGCTTGCAGACGAGCCCACAGGAAACTTAGATGAGGAAACCGGAAGTAGAGTGTGGGAAGAATTGTTAAAGATAAGAGAAAAACAAACTATTACGATGATCGTTGTAAGTCATAACAAAGAGCTGCTCAAAGATACTCGTTGTTATCATTTACATTCTGGTTGTTTATCATGAGGGCTCTATACTAATGAGGTTATTTCGTTCCCATATTTTGGGACTTTTTCTTTTTATTTTTCTCCAGTTTTTCTTGGGGTTTTTTTCATTTCTTCCTTCGGCGCGCGCTGTTGCCAACGTTATTACAACGGTGGAATTTGTTGGGTATGATCGCGTTCCTCTCGAATCCCTTCAAAGCATTATTGTTGCAAGGCCGGGTATTTACTACAGTGACTCTATTGTCGACCGCGATCTCAAAGCGCTCTACAAGTTAGGCCAATTCAATGACATTCAAGTTGAAAAAGTAAATCGAAACGATGGGGTGTTGATTCGTTATGTTTTAGTTGAGACATCCTTCGTCAAAGAAGTTCTTTTCAAAGGAAATAAAAAATTAAAAGACGAAGACTTGCAGGATGAAATCACGATAAAAACAAATAGGCCTTTAAGTGAAATTGCAGTGAATGAATCACTTGATATGATGAGAAAGGCGTATGCAAAAAAAGGATACTATCTCGCCAGTATAGATTATACTCTCGAAAAAGTTGATGAAAGAAATGTAAACCTTGTATTTCATATCCACGAAAATAAAGGGGTTGTCGTACGAAAAATCTTTTTTATAGGGAATACAGTTTTTTCTGATGATGAATTACGCTCGCTTATAAGAACACGTAAAAAAACTGCTTTTTCGTTTTTTACAGGTTCAGGAAAATATGAAAATGCAGAGCTTAATCTTGATAAAACGAGGCTAGCGTTTCATTATCTCAATCACGGCTATTTCAAAGTAAAAATCACACCACCAAAAGTAACTATTTCTAGAGATAAAAAATATATTTTTGTAACCTTCACGGTTGATGAAGGTCTGCAGTATCGTATTGGCTCTGTTGATATTGAAGGTGATATCTTAACCACCAAACAAGAGCTTTTAAAAAGCTTAGAGTTAAAAACGGGTGATATTTTTAAGCAAGAATTTCTCGAAAAAGATATATCGGCGCTTACTACTCGTTATGGTGATCAGGGATATGCTTTTGCAAACATCTACCCAAAAACAACAGCGGATGACGCAACAAAAACGGTTGATCTGATTTATTCAATTGAAAAGGGAAAGCCAATTACAATTGAAAAGATAAATATTTTTGGAAACACAACTACGCGTGATAAGGTTATTAGAAGAGAATTGAAAGTTGTAGAAAATTCAAGATACAGCGAGAGAGATATAAGCGAGAGTAAAAGAAAGTTGCAGCAACTTGGATTTTTTGAGGAAGTGAATTTTGCAACTCCTCGCGGAAGCACTGATGATACGGTTATCCTCAATGTTACTGTCAAGGAGCGGCCCACTGGTAGCTTCAATATCGGCGCTGGATTTTCATCAGTAGAAAATTTTATTTTCAATGCATCAGTTCAAAAACAAAACTTTTTAGGCTATGGTATTAGCAGTCAAATTGCACTCGAACTTTCTAAACGAAGACAGTTCTTTAATCTCTCTTTCGAAGATCCGTATTTTCTTGATACAAAATGGATTGCTGGAACTTCCTTTTATCGCAATGCATTTCTCTACAGCGATTTCAGAAGAACTTCTCTTGGAGGAAGTACAAGTTTGGGAAGAAGATTTTACGACAAGTGGAGTGCCAGTATAGCCTATTTGGTGGAAAGTGTTGATGTCTCTAGCTTTAGCTCAATTGTGCCTCAAGTTTTTCGCCTCAATTCAGACGGGCTTACTTCAAGTTTTAGTTTTACGCTTTCCAGAGATACAAGAAACGATAGAATCATTCCTTCGAAAGGAACGTTCAACACAGCAAGTACCGAAATATCAGGAAATAAGCTTGGCGGAGATAACGATTTTTTCCGTGTCAACTACAAGTCGATGTATTACCAACCCCTTGGAAAAGGAATTGTCTTTAAAGCGTTTGGGAAAATTGGCTATATTAACAGCCTTAACACCTCACAGGTACCATTGTTTGAGCGCTTTTTCACCGGCGGGCCAAACTCGCTTCGTGGCTATTTTCCACAATCCGTAGGGCCGTCCATTCGTGTCCCCAACTCGGCCACTGGCGGAGACACAGATTTCGTATACGGTGGCGACAAGCTCTTGCTTTTTGTAACGGAGCTTGAGTTGCCTTTGGCAAGAAGTGCAGGTATTTCACTGGTTGGTTTTTTTGATGCAGGGAATGCATTTGCCGAAGATCAAAATTATTCCTTTTCCAATCTTAAAAAAGATTATGGTTTTGGCTTTAGATGGAATTCACCCATGGGGCCGCTGCGGTTTGAATGGGGTTTTCCACTTGATCCGAAGCCAGGGGATGATAGTGTGGTGTTCAATTTTGCAATTGGTGATTTCTTTTAAGTATCTTGAAGCAAAAAGCTTCTCGTAAACAAGGAGATGGTATGATGAAGGTAAAAAGTTTATTATTGGTTCTTTGTATGGTTCTTTTTCTAGGGTCGACGGCCAGAGCAGAAAATTCTGCAAAAATTGGGTTTGTGGATTTCTATCGTGCTCTAAGCGAAGTAAATGAAGGAAAAAAAGTTTTGGCCCAACTTGAAAAAGAGGGAAAAGAAAAACAACAAAAAATGGAATTAAAGCAAAAGGATTTAGAAGCTGCAGGGAAAGATCTTGAAAAGCAGCGTCTCATTCTTTCACAAGATGCTTTTCTTAAAAAGCAAAGCGAAGTTCAGAAGAAATATATGGAATTCCAAAAAATGGGTGTAGAATTCGAGAATGAATTTTCAACTCGCAGAGCTGAACTTTCGAAACCTCTCGGCGATAAACTAAAAACAGTGATTGAAGAATATGGCCAAAAGGAAAAGTACACCGCCATTTTACCTAAAGAGACAATGCTCTATGGACCAAGCGGAACAGATATTACAGACACCATTATTGAACTCTACAATAAAAAGAAATAAGGCAGCCGTTATGTGGCGAATTGCTTTTTTCATTTTTTGTCTTTTGTTTTTAAGCACGCTTCCTCAGAAAAGTTTTTCTGCGGAAGCGTTTGCTTCTTTACGTGTTGCAATTGTAGATGTTGAAAATATTCTCAATACATCTCTTTATGGCGAGCAGGTAAAAGTTTTTTTAAACAAAGAATTTGGTGAGAGAAAAAATAAGCTAGATGACTTGGAAGTAACGCTCCAATCGCTCAAAGCGGATTTGGATGCAGAGACTCAAGAGCTTTCAGAACAAGCCGTGAATAAAAAACGGGAAAAGTATAGAAAGCTTTATCTTGAAGTGAATCAAAGATCAGTGATGATTCAACAGGAAATGAATGCGATGGAGACAAGGCTAACAGAAAAAGTGATGAGAAAAATTAAAGCCGAAATAAAAGCATTTGGCTTGAAGGAACATTTTGATCTTATTCTTGAAGAATCCGGCAGCCAAGTTCTTTTTGCAAAAGATGCGCGCAACATTACCGAAGAAGTTAAAACTCTCCTCGATAAAAAATTTAGGCAAGAGAGAAAATAATGCCACTTCCTGAAAAACTACTCGAGATTTTAGTTTGTCCTCAGTCAAAAGGACCACTAGAACAAAAAAAAGATGATGATGAACTTTTTTGTGAAACTTCAAAACTGAGATACCCAGTTCGAAATAATGTTCCCATTTTATTTATCGATCAAAGTGTTGGAGCTAGTGGCACATTGTCGAAGTCCAATCCTAAAGTAACCTTCAACGTGGTTTCTGGTCCTGATCTCGATTTAGTTTTATCGGTGGAATACAACACCTGCAAAGCTGTGTGCCGCGCGAGTTCAAATTCACAAAAAACAGCTGTTGTAAATTTAGATCTTACCCTTGCATTAGACCAAAATACAAAATCACTTATCCAAACCTACGTGCTTAAAAAGTTTAAACAAAAATCAAAAAAGAAATTGGGAAAAAAGGAAGAAGAAAATTATGGACATTTTAGACGTGCTCCAGATCTTCATCTCCACGATCCTGGACTTTCAAAATTGCACCTTATGATTTTTGTCGATTCGGAAGGCAGAACCGGAGTTCTTGACTTGGTAAGTAAAAACGGAACTTTTGTGAATGGAAAAGAAGTTGAATCCTGCTTTTTATCACCTGGAGATGTGCTCCAAATTTCTTCAACAAAACTTGTATTTGAAGGTTAGAAAATAAAGGAAGTAACAATGAAATCAATGACTGGCTATGGATCTGCAGATGGTACTGTTGGCAAAGGTGAATTGTATATTGAAATTAAAACGATCAATCACCGGTACCAAGAAATAGGCTTGAAAATTCCACCGCGCATGAGCAGCCTTGAAAAAAACTTGCGAAAAGAATTACAAAAATCGTTTTTGAGAGGAAAGATTGAATTATACATTCGAGAAAAGAAACCACTTTTTGGTGAAGCTACCTTTGCCATCAATGAAGAACTCCTTCACAATTTTCAAAAGACTTTCAAAAAATTAAGACAATCGCTTTCAAATTCCATTTCAAATGATTTTTTGCAGTATGTGGGAATTGAAAAATTCATTGCCGTTGAAGAGCGAAAGGGTTCTTACGAAAAACTTTCTTCACCCATTGTAGCTTTGTTAATAAGGGCGATAAAACAAGTTGAAAAAATGAGAGTGCAGGAAGGGAAAAATATTTCGCTGGATCAGAAAAAACGCCTGCAGCTTATTCGCTCGCATGTTAAAAAAATCCGCTTACGTTCACTGGCTACGCTTGAAGATCAAATGGATCGCATCAAAAAGAAGGTGTCGCAAGGCGGTGGTTATCTTGATGAAGAAAGGCTGCAAGCCGAGGCTCTTTACCTTGGCGGAAGGCAAGACGTTGCAGAAGAATTGACAAGGCTTGAAAGCCATTTGCAACAGTACTTAAAGCTGATTAACGAGAAAGCACCAGTGGGAAGACGCCTCGATTTTCTGTTGCAAGAAATGAATCGCGAAATAAATACCATTGGATCAAAATCATCGGATGCCCACATTTCAAATATTGTAGTTGAATCTAAATCCGAACTCGAACGCCTTCGAGAACAAGTCCAAAATATAGAGTAGAGAAGAATGGAAAAGAAAAAAGGAAAACTCTTCATTATTTCGGCTCCATCAGGAGCAGGAAAGTCAACGGTAATCAAACGCCTCTGCGCCGAAGTGCCATCTTTGTCACTATCCATTTCTTGCACCACGAGAAACATGAGGCCCGGTGAACAAGAAGGTGTTGACTACCATTTTGTTTCGGAAGAGGAGTTTGAGCGAAAGCGACAGAACGCAGAACTCTTGGAATGGGCAAAAGTTCATAATGCGTTTTATGGAACCCCAAAGCACGAACTCTTCCAACAACTTGACGCCGGGAAAAACCTCATCCTCGATATTGACGTTCAAGGTGGAAAACAGGTGAAAAAGCAATTTCCTGAAGCAATCAGCATTTTTATTTCACCACCCAGCATCGAAGCCCTTAAAGTTCGTCTGGCCATGCGTGGGACCGATTCTCCAGAGCAAGTGGACCTTCGCCTCCAAAATGCCCTCAAAGAGATGAAATACCAAAACCACTACGATTATACCTTTGTGAATGATGAGTTAGAGCAAACTATTTTGGCCATCAGACGCCTTATAACAAGCACAATCTCTTAATAACTTGAAAAATAAGCGTTTTTTCGCTATACATTCCTAACAGCTTGTTATCATTTTTGTTTTAGCTTTTTGAATTCTTTGATAGAATAACAGTTCAAGCTCAGAGCAGCTTTTTAGGTGAAAAGATATGGTTCAACTTATTGATATTATTGATGCCATTAGGGTTTACAACCCTGGCGCGGACGTGGAGCCCGTAAAAAAGGCCTACGCTTACGCCGAAAAAGTGCATCAAGGCCAGATCAGAAGGTCTGGAGAGCCATACCTGCATCATCCCCTTGAAGTGGCCCTTATTTTGTGTGGCCTACACATGGATATTCCCTCCATTGTAGCGGGAATATTGCACGACACGGTTGAAGATACGGTTGCAACCTTAGAAGAAATCGAAAGTTTGTTTGGGACAGAAGTAAGACTGCTTGTGGATGGTGTGACAAAACTTTCACAAATTCGTTTTCGGACTACCGAGGAAAAACAGGCAGAAAATTTTCGAAAGATGATTATGGCGATGGCACAAGATATCCGTGTCATCATGATAAAAGTTTCAGATCGTCTGCATAACATGCGCACCTTGTTTCACCTTCCCGAACATAAGCAAGTTATTATCGCCAGAGAAACGTTGGATATTTATGCCCCCATTTCCAATCGACTTGGTTTGCAGCAAATAAAAATGGAATTGGAAGATTTGTGCCTAAGGTATTTAAAGCCAAATGTGTTTCACCTCATCAATACAAAACTTGAACAACGCCAAACAGAACGACAAGGCGAAATTGATGAAATAAAAAATGTGATCCTCTCAAAGCTGCATGAACACAACATCAACGGAAAGCTCTATGGCAGAATGAAGCATGTGTACAGCGTTCATCGAAAAATGGAAAAGCAACATATTCCATTTGATGAAGTGCATGACATTGTGGGCTTTAGAGTTATTGTTGAAAATATTCAGCAGTGTTACGAAGCGCTTGGTATCATCCACTCTATGTGGCGCCCCGTTCCGGGAAGATTCAAAGATTACATCGCGATGCCGAAGGCAAATCATTATCAGTCACTGCATACAACCGTTATTTGCTTGCATGGTGAGCGTGTGGAATTTCAAATTCGCACAAAAGAAATGCATGATATTGCCGAGCATGGAATCGCGGCACATTGGCAGTACAAAGAAGGTAAGCTTGTTAATGACAAAGATGAAATGAAGTTTAAGTGGATTCGTAGACTTCTTCAGTGGCAACGTGAACTTTCGGATCCAACAGAATTTCTTGATACAGTAAAACTAGATCTTTTTGCAGACGATGTTTATGTTTTTACGCCAAAAGGGGAATTGCGCGAGTTTCCAAATGGCTCAACTCCAGTTGATTTTTCCTATTCCGTTCATACCAATTTGGGAAACTCAACCATTGGCGCAAAAGTGAATGGAAAAATTGTGCCTCTTCGCTATAAGTTGAAAAGTGGAGATACGGTTGAAATCATAAAACAGAAACAACAAAGACCAAACAAAGATTGGTTACAGTTTGTAAAAACAAGTCGAGCAAAAGCAAAGATAAGACAATTTTTGCGAAGTGAAGAACATGATCAAAGTGCTGCTATTGGAAAAAATCTTTTGGAAAAAGCTGCTGAGAGAACACATCTTTCCCTTTCCGATATTCTGAGCAGTGATGCCGTAGAAAAATTTGCAAAAGAATCTTCTTACGACAGCGTTGAAAAATTATTGGTTCCCATTGGATATGGAAAAATCTCAGCCCAACAAATTGTAAATCTTGTTTTAACAGAAAGAGGAGCAGAGACAAAATCACCAGAAGAAATTTCTGTAAAAAGACCTCAAAAACCAAGCTCACGCGAACCGATAAAAGTGTGTGGAATGAGTAATATGTTGGTGAGTTTTGGAAAATGCTGCAATCCCATCGCTGGAGATTCTATCTTGGGATATATCACAAGAGGGCGCGGCGTTTCTATTCATCGTTCCGACTGTCCGCGAATTATTGGGCTCGATCCCGAACGCACCATTGAAGCTGAATGGGATACAAGTGTAGAATCTAAGCGTGTTGCAAAAATTAAAGTGGTTTGCTTGAACAAACCAGGTTTACTTGCTGGCATGACAGATGCCATTACAAAGCAAGGAGCAAACATTGCGGCGGCAAGTATCAAAACAAGTGATGATAATACCGCAACCAATTACTTTGATGTTGAAATTAAAGATACAGCGCAATTGCGTTTTGTGATGAAAGCGCTTGAGAGAATTAGCGGTATTATTTCTGTGGAGAGAAGCAATGGTTGAGTCTTCGTTTAAGCGATTAGAAAAACAAGAGCGAGGAAAAGCAGGCGAAGACTTAGCTTGCCGCTATCTGAAAAAAAATGGATTCAGTATTCGAGAAAGAAATTTTTCATCTCCATATGGAGAGATTGATATTGTAGCACTCAACAAGAATGAAGTGTATTTTGTTGAAGTGAAAATGAGATCCGAAGGTTCTGTTGAATCATCTCTGGAAGCCGTTACCGTTCAAAAACAGAAAAAAATCCGAAAAACCGCAGAGTGGTATTTGTGCCGCAAAGAGAACGAAAAGCTTAGTGAGTATCCTTGCTCTTTTGCCGTAATTGCTATAGACACGAGCGGAAATAATACTTCAGTTGAATGTATTTTAGACGCTTTTGAATGATCAAAAACTTGGGAGCTTGCTTCCGAGTTTTATCCAGGGAAATCTGAAGAACGATTTTTCGGCCCCAAGGGGCCCTAGTTTTAACTGCTGGACTCGGATAAACTTATGAACCAAAATAATAAACCTTCTCACATTTTCGATCTACTCCAACAAAACGTAGAGCGCTACGCTCAAGAAACCTGCATCTTTCATAAAAATCTCGAAACAAAAAAGTGGTTGTCGCTTACATGGAAAGAACTTTGGGAAAAAGTGCTTGTCCTATCGCGAGGGCTAATTGCACTTGGTCTTATGCCTGGTGACAAAGTAGCCATCTTTTCACCAACCTGTTACGAGTGGACTCTTGCAGATCTTGCTATCCTTGCTGCTGGCGGTGTTACCGTTCCCATTTATCCATCTCTCACTTCAGAACAAATTAAATACATTTGCGAAGATTCAAAAGTAAGCATCATTTTTGCTGCAGGAAAAAAAGAATTAAAACTTTTGCCCAAAACGACACACATGAAATACATTCGTTTTGATCGAGATGGTTTTTTTGAGGCGTCCCATTATCTTGATCACATTGAACGCCTTTCCGAAACTATTCCGCTGGAGCAAATCTCTTCCAGAATTGCAGCTCTCAAATCAAGCGACGATGCTACCTATGTTTACACCAGTGGAACAACTGGAAATCAAAAAGGTGTTGTGCTTACTCACGGAAATATTCTTGCCGAAGTTGAAGCCACAAAAGAAATTATGAATTTTGGGCCAAACGACATAGGTCTGCTCAGCTTGCCTCTTCCTCATGTTTTTGCCAGGGCATCTCAATTTTATCAACTCTGTGTGGGTGCCAAGACAGCGTATGCTGAAAGCTTGGAAATGCTGGCGCTTAATTTTCGAGAAGTCAAACCACACTTTACGTGCGTTGTTCCTCGCATGCTCGAAAAAATTTACGAAAGAGTTAATGGCCAAGTGAACAAGAAAGCGCTTTGGAGAAGAAATGCATTTCATGCGGCCGTTGAAGTTGCAAAAGAATATACACAGCAAAAACAATTTCATCGACCCATTTCGTTTAAGCTAAAAAGTAAAAAAGCTCTCGCCGATTTTTTTGTGTTTCGTCAACTCAGGTCTTTGCTTGGCGGAAATATCAACACGTTTATAAGCGGTGGAGCGCCACTTGCAAAAGAACTTTCACTTTTTTTCACGGCAGCAGGTATTACCGTGCTTGAGGGATATGGCCTCACAGAAACGTTTGCCGCGGTGACGGTAAACAGAGCTGACGATTACCGTTTTGGTACAGTAGGAAAGCCAATGAAGGGCGCAAGTTTAAAAATTGCTGAGGATGGAGAAATTCTCATTAAAGGCCCGATGGTATTTTCACGCTATTTGCATTTAGAAAAAGAAACGAAAGAAGCTTTTACAGACGGATGGTTTAAATCTGGCGATATTGGTGAACTCACCAAAGATGGATTTCTCAAAATCACCGGAAGAAAAAAAGAACTCATTGTAACATCGGGTGGGAAAAAAATTGCACCTCAAAGAGTTGAAGAAGCGCTCACCACAAGCAAGTATATCGAAATGGCCATGGTCTACGGTGATGATCACAACTATCTTGTAGCCTTGCTTTCGTTGTGTCACGACGAAATTGTAAATTATGCTGGAAGGCATCACATTGTTTGGCGAGAATACAAAGATCTCATTCACAATCCAGAAATACAGCACCTTATTCAGAGTGAAGTTGAAAAAGCAAATAGTACACTTGCCCACTTTGAAACTATCAAACGATACGAAATCTTGGGCCACGTTTTTTCTGTTGAAAGCGGCGATCTTACTCCAACGATGAAGATGAAAAGATATAAAATTATTTCAAAGTACAAACATATTTTGGAAGCGCTATACGAAGAACAAAAAAGGGGGGCTTAGATGAAATCAGCTCATAATACAGGGTCAGGTCTTGCGCCAAACATTGCATGCATGTTGTGTTACCTCAATTTCCCACTTACATGTGTTTTTCCAATCTTGAGTGGAATTTTTCTTTTCATCGAACGTGAAGATAAAGATATTCGCTTTCATGCTTGGCAGTCCACTTTGCTGAGTTCTGGATTTTTGGTTCTTCTCATTGTGCTGAAAATTCTTGCTGCCATTATGGGTGCCATTGCCAGTGTGTTGGGTGTCTTGGTTGGTTTCTTCATTCCCTTTGTTTTGCTTGCGGCGCTTGGAGTTTGGGTTGTTTGTTTGCTGAAGGCTTATCAAGGCCAGCGTTGGCGTCTTCCTATTATTGGTGATATTGCAGCAAAGCAGGTTGGGCTGGACTAAATGCTTCCGAGAAAGTGGATCCTCTTTTTTATTACGCCTCTTGGTGTGCATTTTCTTCTGTCTTGCTTCGTTCCAGCATATTCACTTTGCCTTTTGCATCAGTATGCTCATGTAAGCTGTCCAGCATGTAATATGACAAGTGCCCTTATCCTGTTGATAACAGGGCGTTTCCGGGAAAGTGCTGTTGCAAATCCCTTTTTAGTGCCAGTGCTTCTTTTTCTCTTTTTTGCTTTTATTGTAGCCATTTTTAAATTACGGGTTCCGCATTGGATTCAGTTTGTTCTTCTCTTTGTTCTTCTTGTGCCATTTTTGGTAACTTGGGGAGGAAAGATTTTCGTTGTTTTTTAGAGGAGGAAGTATGGATGTAAAAACATTTCTAGAAGAAAAAGTGTTAACGAAACTGAACGAAAATCCAGATTTGATTGAAACCATTTCAGCACCAGTTGCTCTCAAATTAGATGATGATGCTCAAATGTGGATTGTAGATTGCACTCGTCATCCAGCAACTCTTGTGCAAGGCGATGCTGTAAATGCTGTTGCCACCATCCTTATGGATACCGCAACGTTTGAATCGTTGGCAGCAGGATCACTTGATCCACAAATGGCATTTATGATGGGCAAGGTAAAAGTGGATGGTGATTTGGGAAAAGCCATTAAATTTGGAGCTGTCCTTACCTAAGTGTAAAGTAAAGAAATATGAAAATTGCATTAGGCCAAATAAATACAACCGTTGCTGATTTTTCTGGAAACAAAGCGAAGATAATCAGCTGCATTCGCAAAGCGGAAAAGGAAAAAGTAGATCTTCTTCTTTTCCCTGAGCTTTGTGTTTGCGGTTATCCACCAAGAGATCTTTTGGAAAGAGAATCCTTTCTTCACAAATGTTATGAAGTGATAGAAGAGTTGAAGCAACTTAAGTCCGACGTTGCGCTTCTTATTGGCGCGCCGGAAAAAAATACATCTTTCAAAGGAAGACATCTTTTTAATAGCGCTTTTCTGCTTCATCGCGGCGAGCAACTTTTTGTGCAGCGCAAATCTTTGTTGCCTTCATATGATGTGTTTGATGAAACAAGACATTTCGAAACAGCAGATTCGCTTCATTCGTTTCAGTTTAAAGGGAAAAAAATTCTCATCACCGTTTGCGAAGATATCTGGGGCGATCTCGAAGAGAATGGAAGAAAGCTTTATGCACGCGATCCTTTGGCTGCGTTTGTTTCGGATAAGCACGACTATATTGTAAATATTTCAGCGTCTCCATTTTATGCTGAAAAGTATGAACTCAGAGAAAAAATTTTACGCAACTTTGCAAAAAAAATGAAAACGCCGCTTGTCTATTGCAATCTTGTGGGTGGAAACGACGAAATTATTTTCGATGGCCGCAGTCTTGTTTTAAATGAAGAGGGAAAGGTGCTAGCACAGGCAAAAGCATTTGAAGAAGATTTTCTTGTGTACGATTTTTCTTCTTCGCAACCCAGTAAACAAAACTCTCTTTCTGAAACAGAAGAATTATATTTAGCCCTTAAGCTTGGCTTGCATGATTATGCTGCCAAAAGCAATTTTACTTCTGCAGTGCTTGGACTTTCAGGCGGAATCGATTCTGCTGTTGTGGCTTGTTTTGCAGCGGAGGTATTTGGGCCTCAAAATGTCACCGCCTATCTTTTGCCATCTCCGTATACGTTGCAGCAAAGCATTGATGATGCACACTTTCTGGCTGATGCCCTGAAAATAAAAACGAAAACAATTCGCATTGATGAAGTCTATGCTTCATACAGAAAATCACTTCACAGCGAACATGAAATAACACTTGTGGAGGAAAATCTTCAGGCAAGAATTCGTGGCAATATTTTAATGGCGCATTCAAACAAAACAGGTGATCTATTACTTTCCACTGGAAATAAATCTGAGTTGTCCGTTGGGTATTGCACCTTGTATGGTGATATGGCTGGCGGCTTGGCTGTGATTTCTGATGTGCCCAAAATGAAAGTCTATGAACTCGCGCAGCATTTTAATCGCAAACAAAATCTTATCCCACTATCCACCATAGAACGCCCGCCTAGTGCAGAGTTGCGGCCAGATCAAAAGGATGTGGATTCGCTTCCTCCGTATGAAGTATTGGATAAAATCCTTAAACTTTATATTGAAGAAAAAAAATCAGCTGAAGATATTCTTTCACTTGGATTTTCCGGCGAAGTGGTGAAAAAAGTTTTAACCCTCGTTGACAAAAATGAATACAAAAGAAGACAAGCCGCTCCTGGTTTAAAAGTTACTTCTAAGGCTTTTGGAATTGGAAGGCGCATTCCCATTGTTTGGAAATCATTCTAGGGATTAATCGAAAGAATAAAATGAGTGGAATTTTATACATTGTTGCAACCCCCATCGGAAACCTTGAAGACATCACGCTTCGCGCTCTTCGTGTTTTGAAAGAAGTTGATTTGATTGCAGCCGAAGATACACGGCAAACAAAAAAACTCTTAACACACTTTGCTATTTCCACTTCTCTCACCAGCTATTTTCAAGGGAACGAAAGAGGAAAGTTGGAAACTCTTGTTTCGGCGTTGGAAGAAGGAAAAAATATTGCGCTTGTCTCTGATGCAGGCACACCAGGTATTTCCGATCCAGGTTATCCGCTGATTCGTGAGGCGGTTTTCCGAGGGATAAAAGTTGAAGTTATTCCAGGTCCATGTGCAGCCATTTCAGCTCTTGTTGGAAGCGGGCTTCCCACCGATCGTTTTAGCTTCATCGGATTTTTGCCCGATAAACCTGGTAAACGTAAAAAAGTTTTAGAAGAACTTAAATCGTTTGAGCACACGCTGATTTTTTATGTCTCAAAATGGAAAATAGAAAAAACACTTCAAGATTGTTGTGAAGTATTTGGCAATAAACCTGCGGTGCTTGCAAGGGAACTCACAAAACTACACGAAGAATCACTCCGAGCTTCACTTGAAGAGCTGGCGGAAATCTGCTCACAAAGAGAACTAAAGGGCGAACTAGTTTTGCTCATTGGGAATGCATAAAAAAAGCCCCGCCAAATTGGAGGGGCTTTTCTGTTTGAGGTTTTAATTTCTTAGTGTGCAGCTTTTGCGTCTTTGTTGTCGTCGCCTTCAGTAAACTCGGCATCAACCACATTTTCATCTTGTTTTGCTTCGGCCTTCGCTTCACCGTCTCCTGCTTCAGCTTTGGCAGCATCTGCAGTTGCCTTGTACATGTGCTCGGCGAGTTTGTGTGAAGCTTGTGTGAGTTCTTCGCTTGAACTTTTAATTTCATCTATATTTTTTGACTCAATTGCTTTTTTTGTCTTTTCAAGGGCAGCTTCAACATTTTTAATGTCATCAGCAGAAAGTTTGTCTTTGTTTTCTTTCAGTGTTTTTTCTACCGAATGCACAAGCATGTCAGCTTGGTTTCTGGTTTCAACTTCTTCTTTTCTTTTTTTGTCTTCCGCTTCATGAGATTTTGCATCTTTTACCATTTTCTCAATTTCATCTTTAGAAAGACCAGTTCCAGATGATGAGGTAATGACAATTTTTTGTTCTTTTTGTGTTGCAAGATCTTTTGCGGAAACATTTACAATTCCGTTTGCATCAATATCAAAGGTTACCTCAATTTGTGGAACACCTTTTGGTGCAGATGGAATTCCTTCAAGGTTGAAGCGACCAAGTGTTCTGTTGTCAGCAGCCATTGCACGCTCACCTTGGAGCACGTGAATTTCAACGGAAGTTTGACTGTCGGCAGCCGTTGAAAAAACCTGGCTCTTACGAGTTGGAATGGTGGTATTGCGTTCGATGAGTGCAGTTGAAACTCCACCAAGGGTTTCAATACCAAGCGAAAGGGGAGTAACATCAAGAAGTAGCATGTCTTTTACATCACCAGCCAGCACACCCGCTTGTACAGCGGCTCCGGCGGCAACAACTTCATCTGGATTCACACCTTTATGAGGCTCTTTCCCGAAAAAGTTTTTCACAAGTTCTTGCACTTTTGGAATGCGAGTTGAGCCACCCACAAGAATCACTTCGTGAATTTCTGAAGCTTTTTTTCCTGCATCTTTCAGTGCTAACTCACAAGGTTTTAAGGTTTTATTCATGAGATCACCTACAAGTGCTTCAAATTTTGCACGAGTAAGTTTGATGTTCATGTGTTTTGGGCCAGATTGATCTGCAGTTAAGAAGGGAAGATTCACGTCTGTTTCCATGGTTGAACTCAATTCAATTTTTGCTTTTTCAGCAGCTTCTTTCAAACGCTGAAGCACCATTTTGTCTTTGGAAACATCGATGCCCTGATCTTTTTTGAATTCGTTGATGAGGTATTGAATGAGTTCTTCGTCGATGTTATCGCCGCCAAGATGGGTGTCACCATTTGTAGAAACTACTTCAACAACGTTCTCACCAATTTCAAGAATTGAAATATCAAACGTACCACCACCAAAATCGAAAACGGCAATGGTATGGTCTTTGTCTTTATCCAGCCCATAAGCAAGTGCTGCAGCGGTAGGTTCATTTACAATGCGTTTTACATCGAGGCCGGCAATTTTCCCAGCATCTTTGGTGGCTTGACGTTGGCTGTCGTTGAAGTAAGCAGGAACGGTGATAACCGCTTCTTTAACTTCTTCACCAAGATAGTTTTCGGCAGCGCGTTTCAATTTTCTTAAAATGTGAGCTGAAATTTCGGGAGGAGAAAGTTCTTTGTCTCCCACTTTGATTCTAGCGTCGCCATTTGCACCAGCAACAACATGATATGGCATTTTTTCAGCTTCCGTTTTTACTTCGGCATATTTATCGCCCATAAAACGCTTCACGGAAAAAATCGTTTTTTCTGGATTTGTAATAGACTGACGTTTTGCAGCTTGGCCCACGATGATCTCATCATCCTTAAACGCAACAACGGAGGGCGTTGTACGAGCACCTTCTTCGTTTGTGATAATTTTAGGTTCTCCACCTTCCATGATGGCTACTACCGAATTGGTGGTTCCAAGATCGATTCCAATGATTTTTCCCATTCTCTACTCCTTCAGTTTAGAAATGAACGTTATAAATGTAAGGCGAAGATGGGGGCTCAGTCTTCAGAGTCAAGCTAGCAAATTGATTTTTTTCACCTTTTTTGATTTTCCGAGCAATATCTTGACTTTAGAAGCAGAATCTCCAATTTAAGGGCTCATTTTTTCAGGATTATCAAGGAGTAAGGATGTCAAAACGCTGTTATTACGAGGTATTGTGCATAGAGAAAACAGCCTCTGCGGCGCAAATTAAAGCCGCCTACCGGAAGCTTGCGCTTCAGCATCACCCAGACCGCAATCAAGACGATGCTACTGCAGAAGAGCGTTTCAAAGAAGCAAGTGAGGCCTATGAGGTGCTCTCGGATCAGCAAAAACGCCAGATCTACGACACCTACGGACACCAAGGTCTTTCTGGTCAGGGGTTTCAGGGTTTTTCAGGAATGAACGTGGAAGATATTTTTTCTTCCTTCGGAGATATTTTCGAAGACTTTTTTGGAATGGGTGGCGGCCGTGGTCGCGGACGTTCATCAGCAGGGCAAGCTGGAAATAATTTGCGTTACGATATGGAGATTAGCCTCAAAGAAGCTTACTACGGTTTGGAAAGAGAAATCGAAGTCAGCACGTTAAAGGCTTGTGCCGATTGTGAAGGTTTGGGGCGTGAAGCGGGCTCTTCGCTGAAAACCTGTGCTCATTGTGGTGGCTCTGGCGCAGTGACGCAACGCCAAGGTTTTTTTGTCGTGCAAGTAGCGTGTCCCATTTGTCGTGGTCAAGGGCAGATGATTGAAAAACCATGCAAAACTTGTCACGGCCAAGGAAGAACGCAGCAAAAGAAAAAACTTCAGGTCAAAATTCCCGCCGGAGTTGATACTGGCATGAGGCTTGTGTTGCGTGGTGAAGGTGAAGCTGGCATCGCCGGTGGTGCGGCCGGAGATTTATATGTGTTTGTGCAGGTGAAAGCAGATAAGCACTACGAACGAAACGCAACTGACCTCATCAGTCAAGTTGACATTACTTTTTCGCAAGCGGCTTTGGGCGATAAAATTGAAGTGAACACTTTTGATGAAAGCCACACTATCAACATTCCAGCAGGAACGCAGTCGCATGACGAATACAGAATGAAAAAGATGGGATTCCCTGATGTTCATCATCACAAACGTGGAGATCATCTTGTTTATTTTCGTGTGAAAACACCAACAAAACTTTCGAAAAAGCAACGTGAACTGTTTGAAGTGTTGGCAAAAGAAGAAAAAAAATAATTGTGCGTTTTACATTTTTGTTTCAAAAGGGTAGCTGTCTTAGTTCAACTTTTTAAAGAGGGCTTATGCTACGAATATTTCCTTTATGTTTTGTTCTTTTTCTTTCACTCATTTTTTCCCCTTCAGGTTTTGCAAAATCATATTCTTCACATCTTAATAGTGTAAGCAGAGACGGAAAAATCTACAACTTTGAAGCTTGGGATGCAGATCTTATTTGGAATGCTAGTTTTTTTTCGGATGCTTTTCGAAATGCGCAAGCCCAGAAACATGCAAAAATAAAGTATCTCAACCCAACAGAAAAAGCGCACTGGTTTGCCGAACAAAACAAACTCCAATCTGAATACTGGGATTTTTTTGTGAGCGTTTATACCAAAAAAGCTTACAAGCAAATCAGTGAAGGGAAAAATACGTTTTGGGAATTTGTGCTGCTCACCGAAAACGGCGACAAGATCGCGCCGCTGAGTGTAGAGATGATTCCGCTCAGTCCTTACTACAAAGTGCTATATCCCTACATCGACAGATGGTCTATGTTGTATCTCATTCGTTTTCCAAAAGTTGAACTTGGAAAATCCTTTAGCCTTACTTCCCGCAGTGTCATTGGAAAATCTTCGTTGAAGTGGAAAGTGAAGTAGCATCACTTTTTCCGAGGAGCTCTTTGCAATACCGTATCTTTTTTCTCAGACTCTCTTTTTTCGGGATAGTCGAGATTGAAGTGTAACCCGCGCGATTCTTTTCGCTGGCATGCAGAACGAATAATTAAATCGGCAACAAGGGCAAGGTTTCTCAGTTCGATAAGATTGTTGGTAAGTTTAAAATTCCAATAGTACTCTCTGATTTCTTCACGCAACAAATTGATACGTTTTTTTGCACGGTCGAGACGTTTGTTTGATCTTACGATACCAACATAATTCCACATGAGTCGTCTGACTTCATCCCAATTTTGAGTGATCACCACTTCTTCATCGTTATCGCTTGTGCCTTCGCTATTCCAGTCGGGAATGGGAAAGGTTTCCATTTTTACTTCTTGAACGAAGCTTATACTTTTTTGCGCTGCAAAGTGAGACACAACAGCACCTTCAAGAAGAGAGTTCGAGGCTAGCCTGTTTGCTCCATGCATTCCAGTGCACGCCACTTCGCCGCATGCGTAAAGCCCAGCAACATCAGTTTCGCCGTGGATGTTGGTCACAACGCCGCCGCAAAAATAATGTGCAGCAGGAACAACAGGCAGAGGACTGTGACAAGGATCAAAACCAAAACCCTTGCAAGTAGCGTAAATAGTGGGGAAGCGGTCTTTTATTTTTTTTGCCTTCAAGTGAGTGAGGTCTAAATAAACGCACTCATCTCCACTTTTTTTCATTTCAAAATCGATAGCTCTGGCCACGATATCACGCGTTGCAAGCTCGGCGCGAGGATCATGATCTTTCATAAATAAAGTACCGTCTTTGCGACGAAGTAATGCGCCTTCACCACGGAGGGCTTCGGAAAGCAAAAACGATTTTGCTTGAGGATGGAAAAGACAAGTAGGGTGAAACTGAACGAACTCCAAATTGGCAACTCTGCAGCCAAGCCGATAGGCCATCGCAATGCCGTCGCCAGACGCTACATCAGGATTGCTGGTGTAGACATACACTTTTCCAGCACCACCAGTGGAAAGCAGAGTGACATGAGATTGAAACGTAATGATTTCATTTGTTGCAATATCGAGAATGTACGCGCCAATGCATCGCCTTGGTTTGGAACTCAATTTTTTGTTGGTGATGAGATCGATGGCAATATGATGTTCAAAAAGAGTGATGTTCTCAGTATTTTTTACTTGTGAAATTAAAGCATCTTGAATGCTTCTTCCGGTTGCATCTTGTGTATGAAGAATTCTTTTTTGTGAATGACCACCTTCTCGTGTTGTGGTGAGATGCTTTCCTTTTTTCGCAAACTTCACACCGTATTTCCCAAGCTCTGCAATGTCTTCTGGCGCGTGCTTTACTATTGCTTCAACAACGTCTTTCTTGCAGAGGTCATCGCCCGCAGACAACGTATCTTCAATGTGTTGCTCGAAGCTATCACTTGTTTCTGTAACGGAAGCAATTCCACCTTGTGCGAAGTATGTATTGCAATCTCTGAGCCCTCGCTTGGTGACGATGGCAACTCTTCCGAAAGGCGCAACTTTGAGTGCATACGATAAGCCCGCGATGCCGCTGCCAATAACAAGATAGTCGAATTGATTCATCATGCGAGAGGCTCTTAAAAGAAACAGCAAAAAGATACAATCGTTTTGACAAAATATATTTTGCAGTTCATACACAGGCGATATGATCACACGACTAAAACAACCTGGCATTTTGAATTGGCCAAATCTTATCACCATGGGGCGCCTCGTGGCGGTTCCTATTTTGCTGATTGTCATGCTGTTTCTGAAACCAGAGCCAAGCACCATGAAGTCGAATGCGTTTATTTCGCTTTTTAGTGCAGTTCTTTTTGCGGCGGCAATGCTCTCTGATATGCTTGATGGCTATCTTGCCCGTCGGTACAAAATCATGAGCAATTTTGGTTCCTTTCTCGATCCCCTTGCCGATAAGCTTCTTTTTCTTACCGGCATGGTGATGTTTATCGAAGTTCACCGTCTGCCGGCGTGGCTTGTGGTGTTGTTTTTATTGCGCGAAGTAACCGTGACGGGTTTACGCAGTGTTGCCATCGATAAGGGCGTGGTGATTGCAGCCTCAAAATGGGGAAAATATAAATCCGCTTGTATTTCTGCATCTATGATTTCCTTGCTCTTGTATTATCCTTTTTTCGGCATTGCCTGGAAGCACATTGGCTGGTTCTTTTTGTGGCCGGCTTTGGCCTTAAGCCTCATCTCGGGTTTTGATTATTGCTGGGGTTTTTATGCCGGAATGAAGTCCCAATCAAAATCTTGACAAGCTTTTACGGGAAGGATAAGAAGCGCAACTTCGTTGTTCTGCAAAAAAAATATGCGGGAGTGGCTCAGGGGTAGAGCGTCACGTTGCCAACGTGAATGTCGCGAGTTCGAATCTCGTCTCCCGCTCAAAAAAAACATCCGAAAGGATGTTTTTTTGTTTCCTCTCATACACCACTGGCTGGTTCATCCCAACTACCTGATTCTCAAAAACTTTTTCTCCTTTTTTCTTTGACAAATGAAAGTCATGAAACTAAGTTGCGCACACTTTTTCTCTCTTGGCTAAGTAGCCAAAATTCAAAGGGAAATTGGCCGGAGGATATTATGTGTGCAGTAGCAATAGAACCAAATGAACAACAAAAAAGCTCAGAATTTGCAAAGTTGTTCGAAGAAAGTACCAAAACAACCGAACTCAAAGAGGGTGAGGTAGTAAAGGGTAAAGTGGTCGCGATTACTCGTGACTCGGTAGTAGTAGATGTAGGCTTTAAGTCTGAAGGACGTATCTCTATAGATGAATTTCTAGGAGCTCACGGCAAGATTAAAGCAGAAGTTGGTTCAGATGTAGAAGTGCTTATTGAAGAGTTTGAGGACGAAGACGGTCTTTTAGCCCTATCAAAAGAAAAAGCTGACGCCCTTAAAACGTGGGATAGGCTTGAAGAAGTTGCAGAGAAAAACCAAGAAATCGAAGGAACCATTATCTCAAAAGTAAAAGGTGGATTGTCAGTAGATATCGGCATCAGAGCCTTCCTTCCTGGTTCACAGATTGATCTTAGACCCATCAGAAATCTCGACAAATTTATTGGCGAAACCTGTGCGTTTAAAATTATTAAACTCAACAAACGTCGTGGCAATGTAGTGCTTTCACGCAAAGCGGTTCTTGAAAAAGAACGCGAATCACTTCGCAAAGAAACCTTGGCTACTATTCAAGAAGGCCAAGTGTTTGACGGCATCGTGAAAAACGTAACTGACTACGGTGTGTTCGTAGACCTTGGTGGTATCGATGGTCTTCTTCACATTACCGATATGTCTTGGGGCAGAATCAACCATCCTTCAGAAATGTACAAACTTGGCGATGACATCCGTGTTGTAGTGCTTAAGTTTGATGCTGAAGGTGAAAAAGTTTCACTTGGATTGAAACAACTTTCTGAAGATCCTTGGGGCGATGTTGAAGGCAGATTCCCAGTTGGTTCAAAAGTAAGTGGAAAAGTAGTAAGCCTTGCAGACTACGGTGCCTTTATTTCTCTTGCCGATGGAGTTGAAGGTTTGATTCACATTTCAGAAATGAGCTGGAGCAAAAAAATTAAGCATCCTTCAAAAATCTTGAATGCTGGCGAAGAAGTTGAAGCCATTGTTCTTGATATCGACAAAGAAACTCGTCGTATTTCTTTGGGCTTGAAACAAATCATGGCGAATCCTTGGGATGAACTTGAAAACAATTTCTCGCTTGGAACAAAATTGAAAGCTACTGTTCGCAACATTACAGATTTTGGTTTGTTTGTTGATGTTGGTGCAGACATCGATGGTTTGGTGCACATTTCAGATTTAACGTGGGTTCAAAACTTTGCAACGCCTGCAGAAAAATTCAACAAAGGTGACGAGTTTGAAGTGATCGTTCTTCAGATCGATCCTGAAAATGAACGCTTCTCATTGGGCTTGAAACAATTGCAAGACGATGCTTGGGATATCATCAACAAAAAATATAAACTTGGAACAGAAGCTGCTGGAAAAATTGTAGCAAAAAATGAACTTGGCGCTATTGTTGAACTTGAAAAAGGTGTACAAGGTTTAGTTCCTGCAGATAAACTTTCTGCTGATGCTAATGTTGGCGATGAACTTCAATTGCGTGTTTCTAAAACAGAACCAAATGAACGTTCGTTTCAGCTTGAACCACAAGCATAAACGCAAGTGAGATAAGGGGAGACAGTGAAAATTGGTCGTATCCTTATTATTGTAATGTTGTGTCTCATTGTTATTGGGGGCGCATTTTCGGTAGGATCTGCAGTGTCTTTCTTTGCGCTGAGCTCAAATGAAGATGAACTGTATTTCTTAAATAAAGGAAATGTTGCCCTCATTTCAATTGAGGGGGAAATTTTTACTTCCGAAAAAATTATCGAAGAGTTGCGGCTTGCAAAAAGAGATCCTTCCATAAAAGCAGTTTTACTTCGTCTTAATTCTCCAGGTGGAGCAGTTGGGCCGTCGCAAGAAATTTTGGAAGCTGTAAAAGATGTGAAAACGGTAAAACCTGTGCTGGCCTCAATGGCTGCTATAGCGGCATCTGGTGCATATTACATTGCGTGTGGAGCTACAAAAATTATTGCAAATCCGGGAACCATTACCGGTTCCATCGGCGTGATTATGACACACTTTGAAGTAGGAAATTTACTTAAGTGGGCAAAGGTTTCTCAAGAGACAATCAAAAGTGGAGAATACAAAAATTTATTTCCGCTCGATAGAAAACTAAACGTAAAAGAGCGAAAATTCTTACAGTCCATTATTTTAGAAATTTATGAACAGTTCAAAAATGATGTCGCTGAGCTTCGTCATCTTGATCCAAACTTTGTAGCAAGTGTTGCAGATGGTCGAATTTTCACCGGAGTAAAAGCTAAAGAGCTTGGTCTTATCGATGAAATTGGTGGCTATTCAAAAGCAACAGAAATGATAAAAGAAATGGCGGGAATAAAAGGCGAAGTGCAGTTCAAAGAAAAAAAGGAACGCCAAAGTTTTTTCCGATCGTTTGTTGAAGAAGCAAAGTTAGCCACAAAAGAAGCGAGCAGTGTTTTTGGAAGTGATGTGTACATTCCTATGTTTCAGAGTTTCTAAAATCCCATCCATTGAAGGAGGAGTTTTGAATAAGAGTGATTTAATTGAAATTATTACCACGAAACTAAATAATCTTTCAGCGCGTGATGTTGAAGTGATCATCAACACGATTTTTGATAGCATGACACAAGAATTGCAAACCGGTGGTCGTATCGAAATTAGAGGTTTTGGCAGCTTCGAAGTGCGTACTCGAAATCCTCGCACGGGCAGAAACCCTAAAACAGGCGCAACGGTAAAAGTAACAGAACGTCGTGTTCCCTTTTTCAAAGTGGGAAAAGAACTTCGTGAGAGAGTGAATAATGGCGCATAGTATAATAGCTCCGTGGAGAATGGACTTTATACAACGTGCACATGATGGGCTAGAGGGGGAATGTGTTTTTTGCGCTTCCCAAAAAGCCAGTGACGCACGTGAAGCGTTGGTGCTTTACAAAGGCAAATCAGTTTTTGTGGTGATGAACAAATACCCTTACACCAATGGTCACCTTCTTATTATTCCCAACCGACATCTTGCCGAATTAAGTGAACTCAACGCTGACGAACAGCAAGAAATCTTGAGCCTCTCTGCAAAATCTATCGAAATCTTAAGGGAAAACTTTAAGGCTGCAGGATTTAACTGTGGTTTCAATTTTGGTCGTGCAGCTGGAGCTGGTATTTTGGATCACCTTCATTTTCACATTGTTCCGCGTTGGGTGGGCGACACCAATTTTCTGCCGGTTTTAAGTGATATCAGAACCATGCCAGAATATCTTCACGATACTTACGACAGATTACTTCCTGCTTTTCAAAAGTAAGTCCTTGTTTTTCATCCTAAAACTTTGCACAATGAAACAGCTTTTGTGATCAGAAAAGAATAATAACTTGTTCTTCACGTGGAGGTTTTATGTTGCGATTTATTTTTGTAGTTCTTCTCACTGCACTTTTCTTTTTTCTCCTCGACTTCATCTACTGCAATTTAAACGACGCCGTGTTTGGGTATCAGCTTGTGTTTAGCTTCGGCATTCCAAAAGTGCTTCTGTATGAATCCGTTCCTCTCCCATTGGGATTTGTACTGCTGGTAAGCTTTTGCGCCGGCATGCTGGCAGTTGCATTTCTAGAAGCTGTTCCATGTTTCTACAAAACCTTGGAAGTGCGCTCAAAAAATAAAAAGATTCGAAAACTCGAAAAAGAAATCAAAAATTTGAAAGAAGAATCAAAAAAGCAACATGATGGGGATACTGATAAAACGTTGATGGGACTTTAGGCGGAGACTCTCTCGGTCAATTCCGTTGTTGTCATCCTCGCGAAGGCGGGGATCCATAATTCGTATTCAACTTCAAGATACAATCCAGCAATTTTAAATGTGATGAGAATTGTGGATCCCCTGGTCAAGCCAGAGGATGACAGTGAAAAAACAAAACAGAGGATAATAAAAGAACGAAAATGCCAGGATAAAGAACATTCTAACCCCGAACACCTTTTCGTGAGCGTTTAATGTTTTTCAGCTCAACGCCTTTTTTCTCTTTTTCTTTTTTGGGATCTGAAACCTTTGACCCTTTCACCTTAAGCAACGAATGCAATTGCTGCGCATGAATCTCAGCACGGTTTTGCGGCTGCATGCTAAATTTTGAACGCTGTGATTCCAGCTCATTTAACTTTTGATTTCCAAGCCCAGCCATGTTGCCTGTTTCAATCATAGTGTCAAAAATGAGTTCAAGTCTTCTCATAGGAGAGGGGAAGAGTTCGAGCATGTTTCCAATTTCATCTTTTCCAGCTTCATCCATGCGAATGAGATTATTTTTGTCTTTATACTTAAGGCAAAATTCTGTCAGAAACGTTTCAAGATCTGCAGCACTCAAACTGCAAGAGGGCTTGATGCTGCCATCAAACAGTTCGGACAAACCTTCGTGGGTATAGAGGCCTTCGTTGATGAGGCTTGCCTCGAAGGGTGCATAAATTTCACCTTTGTAGCGAAACTGATCTATTTCAGAAAACTGTTTTTCACTCAGCAAATAATTGCCATCATCTTGCAAAAACTGCTGCATAAAATTCATCCATTGCGGAAGCGATGTTTTTTCAGTGTCGATGAAACCCAAGTGCCACAGGCCTTCAGCGTCATCATGAGAGAAAAGGGCATGAGTGCCATCTTCATTTTTTTCGATGGTGTCCCACAAATACTGCATCACGCTGTTGTCATTGAAGATCAAACTCATAGTTTTTTCCTTTAGTATTTTGTCATTGCGAAGAAGCGCAGCGACTGTGGCAATCTCCTCTGACAATTCAAAAATCGAGATCACCACGTCGCTTTGCTCCTCGTGATGACAAGAAAAAGTATAGCATGCTTCCAAAAAGGCACAAAACTTTTCTCTTTTCACCTTTTTCATCAAAACAAAAGGCCACAAAAGTGGCCTTGAGTGCTTTATGAAAGTGAGATCTCTTTATCCAATGGAAAGCGTTGGAGTGCCATAGTCATAAGCTCTTCGTGGATCTTGTGTTACCGCTTCAACAGTGGCTTCTGTTTTTTTCAACTCTGTGGTTTTAACCGCAATAAGTTCTTTAGCTTGCTGTGCATTCTGCAAACGAAGTTCAGCTTCAATTTCTGCATTTTTAGCTTCTGGTATAGAAGCGATAGCTAATTGCTTCTCTGTTTCAGCGTTTGTTTTGATGTCTTTTTCAATCCCGGCGAGACCTTCTTGAAATGCAAATTGGCTTTCTTGCATGCGCGTTTGAATGGCCATGCCGTAAACTTGGCCAACAACAGACACAATTGAAGCACCTGCGCCAAGCCCATTCGCAACAGTTTGATCCTTCATCGCTTCGATTTGAGACGTGAAGTACTGATCCATAGTTGTTGGATCAATGACAGTGCCTTGACTTGTAATGGGATTATTAATGTCTATAGCCATAGAAAACCTCTCTTATTAAACGTTAGCGGCAAACGGATTTCCGTAGCCATAATTTTCTCTGCCTGAACCATAAGCCTGCATGAGTTCCAAGCGTTCCGTTTTTGCACCTTCAACCACTTGCGCCAAACGAAGTTGATGCGCTTGCGCAGTTTCTCCAGCGGTAATTGCACCTTTAATTTGGGCAAGCTGCACTTCTTTCTGGGCTTCGATTGCCTTCACCGTTGTTGCCTCTTTTTCAAGGAGTACGTCTTTATTAAAGCTAGCAATCTTTACCTCTGATTTAAACTTTTCTGCGACCACTTCTGAATTCCAACGATTGGTAAGAATACTTCCAATCACGTTTCCAACAGCGATGCCTGTTTTTTCAATACCATTCCAAAAAGCACCAGATGCTTGCGCGTCGATTAATTGTTTAACAGTATCGTTGTTAAGTTTTTCAGTGCTTGCATTAATCCTCAAATTAATTCCGGGCCCACTTACATTCCCAAGGTCGCTACCTACATTTGACCAAGAATTGAGTTCAGTTGTCCCTGCATTTGGTGCACCTGCTGCTATTGTGTTTTCTGCCATATTTCCTCCTTTAGCCCAATGAACCTGCTGGGGTTCCGTGTGAGCGGGTTGGTCTGTTTACTGCCACTTTAGTGTCGTGAGCTGCTTCAAGTTTTGCGAGCTCTCTGGCACTCTTTGCATTTTTGGTTTCAAGACGTTCTGCCAGCATGGTTGCTGTCATAGCGCCTGCGCCAGCAGCGCGCTGTGCTTTGACGCGATTGATTTTATCACGAGCAGCCGCCATGCGTTTTTGCTTTGTAGCTTCATTCGTTATCTTCTTCTGGTAGCTCTTTTGGGTGGCTTCATTTTTCTTTTGATAATGAATTTGCACACCAGTTGTGAGAAGAGCTGCACCAATCATCACGATTCCAAGAAACATAAAATTCTCCTTCTTACGCTAACATTATCGGGATGGGCTGAGGCTAAAGTTGCCTTTTCCACTGATTTTTTTAAGTTTTTTTTGCCTTTTTTCTGGAAGCCAGGAAAATCTTGCTATCTGCTTGAAATCACCGTAGGAATCCGACATGCAAAACCTGCTCAAAGACGCCAAAATGGGGAATATAAAGGCTTTAGCCAGGCTCATCAGCACGCTTATAGAAGGGGGAAAAACCGATCTTTCTTTGCTTTCCCAGCTCGCGGATGCCAGGAAACAAGCCCATGTAGTGGGCATTACTGGCCCTCCCGGAGCTGGAAAATCAACCCTCACCAACCTGCTTATTTCGCGCTATCGCAAGCGTGGGTTCAAAGTGGGCGTTTTGGCCATCGACCCCAGTTCTCCTTTTACGGGCGGCGCTCTTTTGGGCGATCGCATTCGCATGCTGGGCCATGCCGAAGATAAAGACGTGTTCATCCGTTCGCTTGGCAGCCGCGGCATGACGGGCGGGCTCGCCAGACACACCGAAGAAGTGCTGTGTGCCTATGCTGCGTGCGGCTTCCATCATATTATAGTTGAAACGGTTGGCGTGGGCCAAACTGAGCTTGGCATTATGGAGCTTGCCGATACCAGCGTGGTGGTTCTTGTTCCAGAATCTGGCGACACCATTCAAACCATGAAGTCCGGCTTGCTTGAAGCCGCCGACATTTTTGTGGTGAACAAGGCCGATAGAGAAGGGGCTTCGCAGTTTTCAACAGCGCTTCGGGTGCAAAAGGAAATCAACAGCAAGGCTTCAAAGTGGGATGTCCCCATTGTGCTTACGCAAGCCATAAATGACGAAGGCATCGATGACCTCTTTAGCCTCTTGCAAGATCACGAACACTTTGTGCACACGCATCCCGAGATGACCGAAAAGAAAATGACACTGGTTCTGCAATCGTTTTTAGATTTACTCCGCGACGAAAGTTTTTCTCGTCTTCTGCGATCTTTAGAACAAGATGCATCCTTTAAACGTATTCTTGAAGACGTAAAAGCGGGAAGCCTCAATCCCTATCAAGCGCTTGAAAAAGTGATGGCGCTTACATCTTTTTCTGATGGAGTGCACCGCTAATGCAGATAGAAGCCAAAGCCCTTACTCCCATGATGAAGCAATACCTTGAGATCAAACAAGAATGTACGGATGCATTGTTGCTGTATCGACTGGGCGATTTTTACGAGCTCTTTTTTGACGACGCCGTAACCGCCGCAAAAATTTTAGACATCACCCTTACCTGCCGAAACAAAAACAGCGACGATCCCGTTCCGTTGTGCGGTGTGCCGTATCATTCCGTGGAACCCTACATTACCAAATTGTTGGAAGCCGGAAAAAAAGTGGCCATCTGCGACCAGATTGAAAATCCTGCCGAAAGCAAAGGGGTGGTGAAACGCGCTATCACGCAGATTCTCACGCCTGGTGCTATCGCCAGCAGTGAACACTTGAGTGCAAAGAAAAATAATTACATCGCCTGTGTCTACGAAAAGAAAGGGCAGTTTGCCTTTTCTCTGGCCGATCTCTCCACTGGATTTTTTTCACTCGCCGTTACAAGCCTTGCCGAAGAGCTTCTTGATGTTTTGTCTCATTACGAGCCTCAAGAATTTTTACTTTCAGATCAAGCAAGTGAGCGTTTGCTTTCATTGTTGAAACCAGTTTTTAGCAAGGCGCTCTTTAGCACTACCGCTTCCAGAAACTTTAATTCTGCAGGGGTGAAGCCATTTATTTCGGATGAACTTGAAGCAGAGCTTGAAGAAATAGCCTTCGATACAGCAGGTGCCTTGCATCGCTATTTAACTGAACTTCAGAAGGCACCCTTAAAGCACATTGAAGCTTTTCAATCACTTTCGCTGCAAGATCATATGCTTTTAGATCTTGCCACCAAACAAAACTTGGAACTCACCACAACGCTTCGAGAAGGAAAGCACGAAGGTTCGCTGTTGTGGCTTTTGGACAAAACTTCAAGCGCTATGGGTGCTAGGCTTTTGCGTTCGTGGATTGTTCAGCCACTTCTTTCGCGGAAAAAAATTGAAGAGCGACTCGACATTGTGGAAGCCTTTATGAGTTCTGGCGAATTTCTTCGAAAAGTAAAAAATGTTTTTGAACAGGTATACGATCTTGAACGTATTACTACAAAAGTTTTACTCGAAAGTGCGCATGCCCGCGATTTACTTGCCTTAGCCGATACACTTGCCCTTGTTCCAGAGCTCAAAAAACTTTTTTCAGAAGAAGGCGGCGCGCTCAAAAAACTTGCAGAAGAAATGTCTTCTTTTCCCGAGCTTGTTGAAAAAGTGAAAGAGAGTTTGCTTGATGAACCCTCACTTTCTTTGCGTGATGGATTTATTATGCGCGATGGCATCAGCCCGGAACTTGATGAACTCCGCTCTCTTGCGAGAGATGGCAAAAAAATGATTGCCGCAATAGAAGCAGAAGAACGTGCAAAAACAGGAATTCACTCACTCAAAATTAAATACAATAAAGTGTTTGGATATTTTTTAGAAGTGACTCATGCGCATACAGAAAAAATTCCTGCACACTACATTAGAAAACAAACTTTGGTGAATGCAGAGCGCTACATCACCGAAGAGTTAAAAATATTAGAAGAAAAAGTCTTGGGCGCCGAAGACAAAATGAAGGCGCTTGAATACCAACTCTTTGTACAGCTTCGCACATGGGCTGCACAATATGGTGTCCACGTCTTTTCTTTGGCTCGTCTGTTGGCAAAAGCAGATGTTTTGCTTTCGTTTGCACTTGTCTCTCTTGAAAAAGCGTACACGCGCCCGGTTTTTTCTCAAGCAACTGACTTACACTTTGAACAGTCACGACATCCAGTTGTAGAAAGCATTTGCGAGGAGCGCTTTGTTCCAAATGATGTGCATCTTTCAGAAAAAGATGGAAACTGTTTGCTGATTACAGGTCCAAACATGGCAGGAAAATCAACGCTGATGCGCCAAGTAGCACTTATGGCGTTGATGGCTCAGATTGGGTGCTTTGTTCCTGCACGACATGCGAAGCTTGGCATTGTTGACCGTATTTTTACACGCATTGGAGCTTCAGATGCCTTATGGAAAGGGCACTCTACGTTCATGGTGGAAATGTCAGAAATGGCGCACATCTTAAAAAAGGCAACGGAAAAAAGTTTGATTATTGTAGATGAAATTGGCCGCGGTACTTCAACGTTTGATGGCCTCTCGCTTGCGTGGGCCTTGGCAGAAGATCTGCACGATCGCATTAAAGCCCGAACTCTTTTTGCTACACACTATCACGAGCTGATTGAGTTGGCAGAAAGCAAAGCGCACATGAGAAATTTTCACATTGCAGTAAAAGAATCGGAAGGGGGAGTTGTTTTTCTTCGCACACTTCTTCCCGGTGGAGCTTCCCACAGCTATGGTATTGAAGTAGCTTCACTTGCCGGTATTCCATTGCACATTACGCAAAAGGCAAAAAAAGTAATGAAGCAACTTGAAGCAAGAACAGCGGCAGCCAATGATCAAAAGCATACACCACCACAGCTTTCTTTTTTCGAACCAGATTTGCGGCACAAAGATATTGTGGAAGAACTTGCCCAGCTTAATCCAAATCAACTCACTCCACTTGAAGCCTTGCAATTTCTTTCTCAGATGAAGGGGAAAATATCAGAGAAGGCTTGAACCTTTTTAAGCTTTATGTACAATGCCCAACATGCGCAAAGTCCTTGTTTTTCTTTCTCAATTTTTTCTTGTGCTTCTTTTTTGCAGCACGCTTTTTGCGGAAACGTTTTATTCTCCCGATGTGAAACTCTACGAAGAAGCAAAAGAGTGTTATCAAAAGCAGAAGCAAGCAAAATTGGCTCAACTTTCACTTTGCGCAAACCAGTTTGGAAAAGTGCAGGAAGAATATCCCAGATCTCACATTGCCGACGACGCACTTTTCAGCAAGGCAAGACTTCTCAAAGAATCGTACGTTTCCTTCAAGAAAAAAGAAGACCTTCAAGCTTCATTGGTGAGTTTTAATAAGCTTCTTGAAGAATATCCTCACTCCAATTTTGCTGATGATGCTTTGTATCAGTTGGGATTGCTGCGGCTTAAGAACCAAAAAGACAGCGAAAGAGCAAAGCGCGCCTTCAAGGCTGTGATATCACAATATCCAAATGGAGACATGAAAGAAAAAGCTGCGAGTCAACTTGTGGCTTTAGAAGCTGCATCAGAGAAGGCTTTGCAGACAACAGTTTCTACGCCTGTAATTGCTGCAAGTGCTGCAAAAAAAACTCAGACGAAAAAAAGGAACAATCCTTTTGCTGAACCAGCAACAAGCCGAACTTCAAAAAAAGCACAGTTGCTCAACATTCAATCTCAAGAAAAAGACGGAGCGCTTGAAGTACAGTTTGATTTTGACCGCGAGGTTCTTTTCACTACAGAAGAGGTTGCCTTTGGAAAAAGAACTAAATCACTTCCAAGACTTCTTCTTCATTTTCAACATACAACTTCACCAAGCAAAAAAGTTGCTGAAAGTAAAATTGCAAAAAGTTATGTGTCTGATTTTTCTTTAAAGAAGCCACTCTTTTCTGCAATTCTTTTGGCCAATTTTGAAATAGCCCGCGGAACACAATTTGACACTCGTCGCTTAGATAATAGTGTGATCGTCTCTTTTTTTAAGGGGCAGAAAAAAGAAACACTTACAAAACCTGCTTCTGTACAAACAGAAAAGCTACAGCCACAAAAAGTGGAAAACCTTGTCATTGTTGTGGATCCTGGTCATGGAGGTGATGATGGAGGAGCCTCAGGAAAGCAGGGGACACGCGAAAAGGATGTGGTGCTGTCTATTTCAAAAAAACTTGCAAAACAATTGAGCACTCAGCTTGGAGCAAAAGTTTACCTCACCCGTACTCGGGATAAAACACTCACTTTGGAAGATCGAGATCACTTTGCAAATGGAAAAAAGGCAGACCTCTTTCTCTCCATTCATGCAAATGCATCAACTGATAGAAGCGTTTCAGGAATTCAAACGTACTATTTGAATAATGCTTCCGATGAAGCTTCGCGAAGACTTGCTTCCAGAGAAAACAAATCAGCAAAAAAGAAACTTCCTACCGAAGAACATATTCTCTCTTCGATGCAGCAAAATTATTTTACAGATGAATCAAGAATTCTAGCTGAAAATATTCAAACACATTTAGTTTCAGAAATGAATCATACCTATAAAGGGGTAAATGATAAAAAGGTGAGATCGGCATTATTTTACGTTTTAGTAGGAGCAAAGTGTCCAAGCGTTTTAATTGAAACTTCTTTCATTTCAAACCCAACAGAAGAAAAAAGACTTCGAAGTGAATCGTACCAAAATAAACTTGTGCAATCCATTTCAAAAGGTGTTTCAAGTTATTTTCAAGACAAAAGAAGAAGTAAAATTAACCTCTAGCCATTTATGAATTCTTTCTTATTTTATCATCATGATGTGAATGATCCCAGTGGATCTCTGAAAAAATTTCTTCATGATGTGTCAGCCCTCTATCAAGAAAAAGTTGCATCACCAGATTATGATCCGCTTGAGCTCTGTCGTTTTGTTTCGCATTCGTTTGATCAGATTGTGTTGGCTTTCCTTTCTGCGCATCAGATTTCATCATCAGAGTGTTGTGTTCTAGCACTTGGAGGATATGGAAGAGCCGAGATGAGTGTCTCCACCGATTTGGATGTGCTCTTTTTATGCACAGAAAAGGGATTGAAAAAAATTGAAGCGCTCCTCAACGATTTTCTCTATCCTCTTTGGAATAATAGTGTGCGCATAGGTGGTGCCACCAGAACGCTTAAAGATTGTGAGCATGTGTTTATGAAGGGCGATGTCCGTTCCATTACGGCCATGCTGGAGCACCGTTTTTTATGGGGAAGCGATGAACTTTTTTCTTCTTTTAATGTACTGCTCAAAAAATCATTCAAGAAAAAAAAGATCTATCGACAATTTCTTTCCTCGAAGAAGGCAGAGCAATCAAAGCGAAAAAAAAGATATGAACAATCACTTTATTTGTTGGAGCCAAATATAAAAGAAAGCCCCGGTGCTTTGAGGTGGATTCATTTTATTCAGTGGATTATCACCGCGAGAGCATATTATTTTCCTGACAAAGCTCTTCCAGAAGGGTTTCGGCTTAAGCTGATTGAGCTAGATTTAATTCACCGTTTCTACTGGAGAGTTCGACATTCTTTGCATGCTCTTGCTCACAAAAATCAAGATCGCTTATATGCTGGTGTGCAAGAAGATGTGGCGAAATGGCTTTATTTTCAAGATACAAAACTTTTGCTGGCTTCCGAGCAACTGATGAAACAATATTACCAGTCTGCTCATTTTTCACATTTTTTATCGCAGCAAATAGTAGAATGGTTCCAACTGGAATTGGAAGAAAAAAGTTTTTTGCCATTCTTCAAAAAACGGAAAAAAGAAAAACTTTTTTCCGAGAAAAAAAACTTTTCAGCAGAAGAAATGTTAAGCTATTTTTTAGAGGCAAAGAGAAAGCATAAGACAATTTCATCATCACTGATGTATCAACTTTCAAATAATTCTCATATTATTACTGAAAAAAGTTGGACGTCCGAGACAAAAGAAATGTGGAGAACATTTTTTTCTTCATCCACGCCCATTTATCCACTGCTTTCTCAACTTTACGAATGTGGACATTTGGAAAGATGGTTTCCAGAGCTCACTCCAATTTTGCACCTTTTGCAGCATAACGGATATCACTATTACACTGTTGATGCTCATTCACTTCGAGCCGTCATGGAGTTGGAAAACTTACTTCAAAAGAAAAAAGGAAGCTCCTTTTTGTTTGCTCAATCGGAAGCAACTGATCTTGCTGTGCTTCGGCTTGCGGCTTTATTTCATGATATTGGAAAAGGAAGAGGAGGAGATCATTCCTCTCTTGGATCAGAAATAGCATCTCAACTTGCAGCTAAAATAGGATTGGATTCTGAAAGAACAAAAAATCTTTCCTGGCTTGTAAAATCGCATTTGCTCATGCCTAAGCTTGCGTTTAGAAGAGATGTTTCTGACTTGGAAATGATAAAGCGATTTGTGCAATCACTTCCAACGCCATCACTGCTTTCTTCCCTTTACCTTCTTACTATTGCAGATTTGAAAGCTGTTGGTCCAGGTGTTTGGACAGACTGGAAAGCAAAATTGTTGCGAGAATTTTATCACCTTTGCTATGAAGTGTGTTCGCATCAGGGCGAATTAAATCAAGAGTTTGAAAAAAGGAAAAAGCATTTGTTGCAAGAGGTGGAAGATCTTTCGAAGAAGAGAAGTGTGCCTCAAACATGTATCGACTCATTTTTTTCACAGTTGCCCAGCAAATATTTTTTTTCGGCTTCACCACACATTATAGCCGAACATCTTTTTTTATTTTTTTCGTTCAAAGAAAAAGGAGGACTTCAAGTAGAATGTTATGCTGATGAAAAATCAAACCTCACCTATCTTTTGCTCTTGGATAAAGATAGACACGGACTTTTTTCGGATGCTTGCGGTATTTTAAGTTATTATGGCGCAAATATTGTGGAAGCAAAAATTTTTACTTCACAAAATGGATGTGCTGTCGATTCGTTTGCGCTTACAGCAAAAGACGGTTCACGCTTCGACCTTAAAAAATATATTAACCTTATACAATCAGATTTTCTTCATGCACAACGTGATGAACACTTTCTTTCTGGGCGTTTAGAAAAAGCATTTCCACATGAAAAAAGAAAAAAGTTTTTTGATCCGCGAGAAATAAAAATTGAAATCGACAACGATGTTTCCGAAAGCGATACGGTGGTAGAAATTCATACCTACGATGAAGAAGGGTTGCTCTATAATTTATCCAGGGCTTTAGTTGATTCAAAGTCCAGCCTTCATTTGGCCTACATTGTGACTCAAGTTGAAAGAGTCATCGATGTTTTTTACATTCGAAATGACGAAGGAAAAAAAATTACAGACAAAAAACAGTTGAAAGCGTTAAGAGAAAACATCGAAAGAAGAATCTTGTGAGGACAGGATGAAATTATTTTTCTTCAGTTTACTTGTGCTTTTCACGTTCATTGGATTTTTCTTTTATCAAGATACAAAATACAGAAAGAAAAAACTCAGCGATGTTTTGGGCGAGGAGATAAAAGAAGAGCTAAACGAAGAAATGTCACAACTACAAAACAGAAAACAAAAATTTGAACAGGCTTTAGAACAAGCTAAAAAAGGAAAACATAAAAGCTAAAACGTTTTTTCAATTTTCATTTTCTGCAAAAGGCTATCTACTTCTTCGTCGTAACCTGGTTCATCAAAAAAGCTTTGGTCTTTGTCTTCTTCACTGCCAAACTTACGTGCTACCGTTTCTTCAAATTTGTCTGATCTGATATCTTTTTTGATGGCATCCACATATTTTCCTGGATTGCCTTTCATCATATACTCAACGTATTGATTCAGCTTTTTGGCAGCGGACTTCTTCTTTTTCTCTTTCAGTTTTCTCCAGAGGACCAAGTAGTGAAGCCGGCAATAGCCCTCTGTGGTTGCTGCATCCAAGCAATCTTTGAACTTACAAATCTTAATTTTGGCCATGATCTTACCTTAAGCTCTTGAGATGGTTCATCTTTTTTCTTTAGCCTTCATTTATGAAGCAAAGGGCTGGCTATTTCCCCAAAGAGTTTGGTGTTCGTAACCAATTCCTTCTGCAAAGTCAAATGTTCAAGTGTTTAAAAACGCTTGCCTTTTTGAGATGGAGTGTTATCACCGTCCGACTTAAACTGGACACCAAACCGAGGAGAAAATGCATGGAAAAAAAAGTCTTTGTGCCATTTGTTCCAGCAGAAAAGAGCCTTCCAGAGTTTACCTTTAGAGCAGTTTTGCTGGGAATTGTGCTTTCGGTTGTCATGGGAGCTGCCAATGCCTATCTTGGCCTGTATGCGGGAATGACGGTTGCTGCTTCCATCCCAGCCGCAGTTGTTTCTATGGCCATTCTTCGAGGCGTTTTTAGAAACGGAAATATTCTCGAGAACAACATTGTTCAAACCATTGCCAGTGCTGGCGAAAGCTTAGCTGCTGGAATTATTTTTACGGTTCCCGCTTTAGTTTTGGTGGGCGCATGGAAAAATTTTGAATTTTGGCCTACAACCCTCATTGCTATTTCCGGTGGATTATTTGGAGTTGGATTTATGGTTCCCCTCCGTCGTGCGCTGATCATAGAAGAGGAAGAACTCGTCTTCCCTGAAGGCGTTGCGTGCGCAGAGGTGCTCATTGCAGGGGAGAGTGGCGGCGCCAGCATTAAACCTATTCTTACGGGGCTTTCCATTGGCGCCGTGTTTAAATTTTGCATTTCAGGCATCACCTATATCAAAGGTTCTGTTGAGTGGGCTGCCAGAGCTGGCAATTCCATTTTCTTTGTGGGAAGTGATTTGTCACCTGCGTTATTTGCGGTGGGCTACATCATCAATCTCGAAATTGCAGCGCTTGTTTTTCTAGGTGGGGTGATTGGATGGGTGATTGGGATTCCTTTTTTGGGAAGTGGTGGGCTTGACGCTGCAATGGATCCTCTTGATGCGGCCTGGACGCTGTGGAGCCAGCAAATTCGTTACATCGGCGTTGGCGCCATGCTTGTGGGTGGTATTTGGTCTATCATTGGCGTGCGACACGGCATTTCAAAAAGCATCAAAAGGCTCATGGCTGCTCGTTATCCGGTGCAAGAAGATAAGCCGGTGATTGAAAGAACAGATAAAGACATTCCTTTTATGCAGTTGTTTTTCATTTTGTTGATTGCGGCAGTTGGGATGTTTTTTATGTATTACCATTTCATCGGCACTCTTGGAATCACGCTCTTTTCTTTAAGTATTATGATGATTTGCGCGTTCTTCTTTGTTGCTGTTTCAAGTTACATTGTGGGATTGGTGGGAACTTCCAATAACCCCGTTTCAGGTATGACCATTTGTACTTTGTTGGGAACAGCTGGTTTGTTTTTGCTCTTGGGTTTCGAAGGCATTCAGGCAAGTCTTGTTACGCTTGGAGTTGCAAGCGTAGTGTGTTGTGCTGCTGCTACGGCAGGTGACGTGTCTCAAGATTTGAAATCGGGTTCTCTTGTTGGGGCATCGCCCTTCAAAATGCAGTGGGCTCAGATAATAGGAGTTGTTGCCGCAGCATTTGTTTTAGCGCCCGTGCTAACCCTTCTTCACAAAGCTTATGGCATTGGAACAGGGTTGAAAGCGCCTCAAGCAACGCTGTTTGCAAGTATCGTCAATGCAATGTTTGGAAGCGGCAAAATGCCTTGGGGTATGGTTCAGATTGGAATGCTTGTTGGAGTAGCATTGATTGTTGCAAATGAATGGCTGAAAAAAACAGGTTCACGTTTTAGAACGCATGTGATGCCAGTTGCTATTGGAATTTACTTGCCGTTTACGCTTTCGGTTCCCATTTTTCTCGGTGGCCTCTTGCGTACGATCATTGAAAAGCAGTTTGGCAAAAAGCTTTCAGAAACAGACAGCATGCATGATTACGGTGTCTTGTTTAGTTCGGGACTTATAGCCGGTGAGTCTCTTATTGGAATTGTGATTGCTATTTTAATAGGAGGAAATTTTGGTTTTCCTCTTTCTCGCGAAAATGGAAACCTAAGCTCATCACTTCTTTTCGCGGCGGTGATTGTAGTGTTTTACCTTCTCAAACGAAATTATGTTAGAAAACATTAAAAAGAAAAAAAAGCATCACGAGACAAATTGGTCAGAGGTGGTAGCAAAGCCAAAAGTAAAAGCGGAACCGAGGAACGAAAAGGAGGATACTCTCTTAGTTCCTCGCTTTCGTTCTGGGCTGCTCAAAAAAGTACTGCAGCCACGGCTTTCTTCTCCTTATATCAAGGTGAAGTTAGATGAATATGGCACATTCATTTGGCGGCAAATTGAGGCAGAGAAAAGCTTTGCAGACATGATTGCTGAAATAAAAAAACAGTATGGTTCAGATTTTGTTTCACCTGAAGAAAGAACACAGCAGTTTTTAAAAGCGTTATTAAAAAGAGATCTTATTGCGTTATACACATCAAGAGAAGGTGAGTAAAAAATGGATTCACAAAAGAAAGTTTATCTCAAAACATTTGGTTGCCAAATGAACGAACACGATAGCCAAGCCATGCTCAATATGTTGAAAAGGCAAGGGTATCAAACTGTTTCCAAGGCGGAAGATGCAGATCTCATTTTGTACAATACCTGCACTATCCGAGAAAAAGCTTACCACAAGGCGATGAGTGATTTGGGAAGAGCTAAGGAACACAAAAAACTTCGTGACGATGTGCAAATTGGAATTACAGGATGCGCCGCTCAGCAAGGAAAAGAAGATATTGCTCGCAGATTTAAGCATGTCGATTTTATTTTGGGGCCAGATCAATTGCTTCAGCTTCCAAGTCTTGCGGGCAGAGAAAAAAGTCAAAAAGCTTATGTTGCAACCGAGCTGATCAACGATTCAAAAAACTACGAGTTTTTAGATGTTGTTCCAGATCATGATGTAGAAGGTTCAACCGCTTTTGTTTCCATTATGAAAGGCTGCAACTGTAAATGTAGCTACTGCATTGTTCCAGCCGTTCGTGGGCGAGAAGTTTACCGTACAGGAAAAGAAGTGGTTGATGATATCAAAAGGTTGGTGGACCGTGGAGTAAAAGAGGTAATGTTGCTTGGTCAAAACGTAGCATCTTATCGTGATCCTCTTTACGGTGATGCTGCCATTGCACCCATTGCTGGCACTGGAAACCAACCCAGAAGTTTAGCAGCACTTATTCGGCTCATTGCGGACAACACCAATATTGAACGCATTCGTTTTACCTCTCCACATCCACGTGACATTGAAGATACTCTCATCGAGGCTTACCGCGATGTTGAAAAACTATGTGGCCAAATTCATTTACCTGCGCAATCAGGAAGTAACGCAATGTTGAAGCGCATGCGAAGAGGTTACACGCGAGAGCATTATTTAAACATTGTTGAAAAAGTGAGAGCAGCTAGACCTGGCATTGCCATCAGCACAGATCTTATTGTAGGTTTTTGTGGCGAAACCGATGAAGAATTTCAAGACAGTTTGAGTTTGCTTCGCGAAGTGCAATACGATGCTTTGTTTGCTTTTTCTTATTCCGAGCGCCCGGGAACCTATGCTACAAGCTCATTGCAGGATGACGTTCCAGAAAAAGTAAAAAAAGCCAGGCTAAAAGAATTGCTTCAACTTGATCAAGTTATTTCGTTTGAAAAAAATAAGCAGCTTGTGGGAAAAGTGGTTTCAACTTTAGTGACTGGTTTCGATAAGCATGGACATGGAAAGCTTCAAGGAAGAGCTGATGACAATCGCCTCATTCATTTCCAAGGTGATCGTTCGCTCATTGGAAGTATTGTTCCGGTGATGCTTACAGAAGCAAGAGGCAATTCACTTGAGGGCGAGCTTCTTTTTAATGATCATTCTCGTGAATATCATCATATTCGCGTTAACAGTTGCAACTAGGGGGAACGATGGAATTTATTCCAAAAAAATCGCAAGAGTGTGAGTTGGTTCAAATGAAAGTGACTGGGCTCACTATAGATCCTTTCACCAATATGCCTATTATTATTTTAAAGGACATCGAAGGGAAAAAATCACTTCCCATTTGGATAGGACTCATTGAAGCTTCAGCCATTGCGACAGAGCTAGAGCAAATTGAACTGAGTCGTCCGATGACACATGATCTTTTGAAAAATATTCTCGATGCCGCAAACGTGGTGATAAAAAATGTAGCTGTTGTCGATCTCTCAGACAACACGTTTTATGCAGAGATTTCTTGTATGCACGATGCGGCCGAGTGGACATTGGATGCAAGACCAAGTGACGCTATAGCGCTTGCCTTACGCACAAATGCCCCCATCTACGTGGCTCAGCACGTCATAGAAAAATCACGTCAAATTGATATTCATTATGATGAGGCTGATTTGGAACAAAACAGAAAACAAAAATGGACCGAAATTTTAGAAAATCTTTCACCTGAAGATTTTGGAAAGTATAAAATGTAGTTTTATGAAAATAGATTTTCATCACCATAGTCCTCAGATTGAGCAAGACGTTTTTGTTGCTCCCACAGCGACCCTTATTGGCCAAGTTACGTTGGCAAGTGGTTCGAGTGTTTTGTTTGGAGCAGTGTTGCGGGGAGATTCAAACACCATCAGCATTGGCCAGCATTCAAATGTTCAAGATCTTTGTGTGTTGCACGTTGATGGAAAGCATAAGTTATCTGTTGGTGAATATGTTTCGCTTGGGCACAAAGCATTATTGCATGGATGCACCATTGGAAACAGAGTTCTGGTAGGTATGGGCGCCATCATCATGAACGGAGTAGAAATAGGTGATGACTGCATTATTGCAGCTGGTGCTCTTATTCCAGAGGGAAAAAAAATCCCATCCGGTTCACTTGTTATAGGCATGCCAGGAAAAGTAGCCAGAGAAATTACTGCAGAAGAAAAAGTATCTATTGTAGATAATGCAAAACATTATGTACAACTTTCAAAGACGTATTCCACGCTGTTGAAGGCATAAAATTCACATGTTATATCCACGTTTCAAGCATTTTATTGAACAAAAAAAAATGTTCTCACTTGGGGAAACGCTTGTAGTTGGTGCGTCCGCGGGTGTTGACTCGATGGTGCTTTTTGATTTGCTCTTGAAATTATCTCACGTTTGGAAGCTTAAGCTTGTTCTTGTTCATGTAAATTACAAACTTCGCGGGGAACATTCCGATCTCGATGAAATGCTGGTTCAGGAAAAAGCAAATGCAGCTTCTGTTCCTTTTTTTAGGTTCACTCATACTGAAAAAAGTGAAGGAAACTTTCAGGAAAAGGCCAGAACATTTCGAAGAAGCAAAATGGAAGAAGTGCTCGATCAGCAAAACGCAGCCTGTATTGCACTTGCGCATCATCAAAATGATCAGGCCGAAACCTTTCTTCTTCGTCTTTTGCGCGGAACTGGGCTTAAAGGCTTGGGAGGAATGAAAGGAAGTTCTCTTTCAAAAAGTGGAAAAAAATACATCCGGCCACTACTGCCATTTACTCGTGAGGAAATTGAAGCCTATGCAGAAGAACATAAAATTGCATATCGTCACGATGCTTCAAATGATGATGTTTCCTACAAAAGAAATTGGATTCGACATGAAGTTTTGCAGCAATTAAAACAAGCCAATCCAAAAATTGTGAATCACTTGTCTCATCTTTCCTCACAACTACGTGAAGATGAAGAGGCGCTAGAATACTATGTTGAAGCGGCTTTGCAGAAGGTGAGTATTTCGGAAGACTTTGGAAAGTGTAGCCTAAAAAGGGAGATTTACAATTCCCTCCCAAAGGCGATTCGTCTACGGTTGTCGGCAGCGGTTTTTCAAAAGCTTTTTTTAGAATCTGCCATACTCAGCGCTGATCATCGCGAAAAAATTGACCATATTGCACTGCGTAAAGAAGGTGGAAAAGCTCAATACTTTCTTCCTCTTAATGTTCTTTTTACTCGCGATCATGAAAAAATATACTTCCAAAAAGAGAACGTATCTGAGTAAACTGAGCCCGATTATGATTGATTCTTCTTTTCAGTAGGTTATGAAGCTTCAACACAACAGAGGATATTATGAAAAAAAATGATAAAAAAAATGGTAAAAACAACCGCCCCTTTTCTGGAGGGAAAAAAACCATAGCTTTTTGGCTGGTGATTTTCCTGCTGATGCTTTCTGTTTTTCACTTTATGAATGAACCGCTTGTTTCTGCTCACAAGCTTGGATTTTCAGAGTTCATGTCGGCGGTTAAAAATGGTGAAGTTGAACAAGTGACCATTCAAGAAGATGTGTACTCTGGAAAATACAAATCTGGTGCGCAATTTGAAACCGTTGGTCCAATCAACAGTGAAAAAGCCCTTGCTACGTTTGAAGAAAATAACGTTGCGGTCAATTATGTAAAAATGGCCGAAGTTTCCATTTGGCAACATCTCCTTTCCTGGCTTCCTTTAATTTTACTCTTTGGATTTTTCTTTTTCTCGATGCGGCAAATTCAAGTGGGTGGCGGAAAAGCGATGGGCTTTGGCAGAAGCAAGGCTAAGCTTTTAAACGAAAGCCAAAAACGAGTTACGTTCAATGATGTTGCAGGAGTTGAAGAAGCTAAAGAAGAACTTGAAGAAATAGTAGCCTTTTTGAAAGATCCCAAAAAATTTACGCGTCTCGGAGGAAGGATTCCAAAAGGTGTTCTGCTGATGGGCAGTCCAGGAACAGGAAAAACGCTCTTGGCCAAAGCTATTGCCGGCGAAGCGCGTGTTCCATTTTTTTCCATTTCGGGTTCAGATTTTGTAGAAATGTTTGTAGGTGTGGGTGCATCTCGAGTTCGAGATTTATTTGAGCAAGGAAAGAAAAATGCGCCGTGCATTATTTTCATCGACGAAATTGATGCCGTGGGAAGACACCGTGGCGCAGGCATTGGCGGTGGTCATGATGAACGTGAACAAACCTTGAATCAACTTCTCGTTGAAATGGACGGCTTCGAATCAAATGAAGGTGTTATCATTATGGCTGCTACAAACAGACCAGATGTGCTCGATCCTGCTTTGCTGCGCGCAGGCCGTTTTGATAGACGTATTACCGTTTCCCGCCCAGATCTAAAGGGAAGATTTGAAATCTTAAAAGTGCACACCAGAAATAAGCCACTTGATATCAACGCAGACCTCGAAGTGCTGGCACGCGGTACACCAGGTTTTTCTGGAGCTGATTTGGAAAACGTGGTGAACGAAGCTGCACTCATTGCTGCTCGCTACAACAAAAATGCTATCACCATTGAAGATTTAGAACTTGCCAAAGATAAAGTGCTTATGGGCAGCGAACGTAAAAGCATGATTGTCTCAGAAGATGAGAAGAAAAATACTGCATATCATGAAGCTGGCCATGCTCTGGTAGCCAAAATGATCCCAGGAACAGATCCTCTGCACAAAGTTACCATCATCCCGCGCGGAATGGCTCTGGGTCTTACTCAGCAGCTTCCGGTTGATGAACGATATACGCAAAACAAAACCTATTGTTATAATACCATTGCTATCCTTATGGGAGGAAGAGCAGCTGAACAATTAATTTTCTCCGAACCCACAACTGGTGCTGGAAATGACATCGAGCGTGCGACCGATCTTGCACACAAAATGGTATGCGAATGGGGAATGAGTGAAAAGTTGGGGCCACTTGCTTTTGGAAAAAAAGAAGAGCAGGTTTTTTTGGGCAAAGAAATGGGACATCAAAAAAATTACAGCGATACAACAGCACAAGTCATAGATGAGGAAGTGCATTCTATCGTTCGAGATGGATATGATAAAGCGTTTAAAATTTTAACGGACAATAAAAAACAACTTGAAGATTTGGCAATAGCTCTTCTTGAGCATGAGTCACTTGATGCAGATCAAATTGATAGAGTTGTAAAGGGTGAGAAACTCGCGGCAGATCAAAAGCCTGTTCAGCGAGAAAGTAATCCTGAAAAAAAAATGAATAAGCCAAGTAAAATTAGAAATCTTATTCCGGATCCTGGTAAAGCTTAATGCGCATAGGTACACTGAATACAGAAACCAAAAAGTATATTTTATTAGGGGTCCTTAATGTGACCCCTGATTCTTTTTCGGATGGAGGTTCTTTTCTCAAGCCTGAGAAAGCCCTTGATCACGCAAAAAAACTGCTTGAAGCAGGAGTTGATATTATCGATATCGGTGCAGAATCATCCAGACCAGGAAGTGATTCTGTTTCATGCGATGAAGAGCAAAGACGCTTGCTGCCTATAGTTGAGGGGATTCGATCTTTTTCCTCAATTCCACTTTCGATCGATACCACCAAAAGTAAAGTGGCCAAAAAAGCTCTAGAGTGTGGTGCCAATATGATCAACGACATTAGCGCCGGCCTTCATGACCAGCAAATGTTCGAAGTGGTAAGGCAGTATGAAGTTCCCATTTGTTTAATGCATATGCGAGGAACTCCAAAAACGATGCAAGAAAATCTGAACTACGAAGATGTGGTGAGAGAGGTGTTTGCTTTTTTGCAATCAAGAATGCAGCTTGCGATGGAAGCTGGAATAAAAAAAGAAAATATCATGCTTGATCCTGGAATTGGTTTTGGGAAATCAGCTGAAGATGATGTGAGACTACTACAAAATATTGAAAGTTTTTTAGAACTTTCTCAAAATATTTTGATTGGAACTTCAAAAAAGAAATTTATGGGAAAACTCTTACATCTCGCTCTTGAACAACGTGAAGAATCAACATTGGCTACACTTTCTTTTGCTTGGAAAAAGGGAGCAAAATTTTTAAGAGTGCATGATGTTGAAAAAGCAAAGCGCTACTTAGACATGTATTGTCTACTTGAAGGAGAAGGATAATGCCACTTCTTGGAGTAAATATTGATCACGCTGCAACTCTTCGTGAAGCAAGAAAAACAACGTATCCAAATGTGCTCGATCTTGCCAAACTTGCTATCACTTCAGGAGCAGATCAAATTACAATTCATCTCAGAGAAGACAGGCGGCATATTCAAGATGCAGATGTGTGGTTATTGAAGCAAGAAATTTCGGTTCCGCTTAATTTGGAAATGTCACTTGCGCCAGATATTATCGACATTGCCTGTCAGCTCAAACCTGCACGCGTCACCATTGTGCCGGAGCGACGTGAAGAACTCACGACCGAAGGTGGGCTCAACCTCACAACAAATTCCGAGCGTTTAGCGCATGCAATTGAACGTCTCCAAAAAAATAAAATTGAAATAAGTCTTTTTATTGATCCCGAACAAGAACAGATTGCCCTCGCCAAAACATTTTCAGTTCCCTGGGTAGAGCTTCACACCGGAGCCTATGCGGAACGTTCGGTGGAAGTGCCTTGCCAGGAAATGCTCTCTCAGCTAAAAGAGGCCGCACAATTTGCTTTGGCTTGTGGTTTTCAGCTTGCAGCCGGACATGGTTTGAATTACCACAATGTGCGCCACTTGGTTGAAGCTGTGCCAGAGATTCAAGAATATAATATTGGACATGCCGTTATGGCGAAGTCACTTTTTGTTGGAATTGAAGCTGCGGTAAAAAAAATGAAAGAGCTTGTACAATAGAAATGTAGCCGAGTTTTTAAGAATGCTCGGAAAAGGGAGAAGCTTATGATCTTCGGAATTGGGGTAGATCTTGTGGAAGTAAGAAGAATTGAAGCAATTATTTTTCGTTGGGAAGATCGTTTTTTAAAAAAAATATTTACTGATGCCGAAATAAAATACTGCAACAACAAAAAAAATCCGTCACAACGTTTTGCAACTCGTTTTGCAGCGAAACAAGCTTTTATCAAAGCGCTGTATCCAAAAGGAAGTGAAGGCGTCGAATACAGAGCCATCGAGATTGCACAAGAAGACAGACCAACGGTGATTTTGTCCGGCGAAGTAAAAAGAAAATCAGACGAAGCAGGTATCAATAAAGTTCACCTTATGGTTTCCCATGATGGCAACTACGCGATCGCAAATGTTGTTCTAGAGAAAAAGGGATAAACATGAAAATCGTCTCATCTGATGCTATGAAAGCCTTAGATAAAGCGGTCATTGAATTGGACCACATACCTTCACTTGAACTCATGGAGCATGCAGGTGCCGCAGTTGCAGATGCTGCATGCGAACTATTTCCAAAAGAAAAGGGTTGTATTGGAGTGTTGTTGGGCCGTGGAAACAACGCTGGAGACGGGCTTGCCGCAGGACGACTTCTTTTAGACAAAGGATATGAAGTTTGTTTTTTTCACACATTTGCACTTGATCACTTTTCTGAAGATGCAAAAGCAAATTATAATCGCTTGCAAGAAAAAGCTCCTCGCTTCGTTTCAGCTACATCAATAGAAGAATGCGAAAAGGAAAAACAAACACTTCAATCATGCCAAGGTTTTATAGATGCTCTTTTTGGTACCGGCCTTAAAACCGCGGTCAGTGGACACTTCACCCGTCTTATCGAATACATCAACGAACTTTCTTATCCTGTTATTTCCATCGATGTTCCATCGGGGCTTAGTGCAGATACTGGTGAAGCCCTAGGAAGCACCATTTATGCTGCTCGCACGGTAACGCTTGGACTTCCCAAAGTTGGACTTTTCTGTGGCGATGGCCCTGCATGCGTGGGGAAGTTAACTGTTGCCGATATTGGAATTCCAAAAGCACGTGAGGCTTCAGTTTCAGGTGAATACGAGCTTATTACGCCAGAGTCGTTTCAAGAACTTTTACGTCCACGAAAATCTGATGCACACAAAGGCAACTTTGGACATTTTCTTGTTATCGCTGGTCATAAAGGCATGCTTGGTGCCGGCTATCTTACCAGCAGAGCAGCTTTGCACATTGGTGCTGGGCTTGTAAGTTTTGCCCTTCCCAAAAAAGCATATGAAAAATTTGATGCACGATATCCAGAGCTCATCTGTCATCCGGTTCCCGATGGCGATACAGGCTGCTTTCATCCTGTTGGTCTCAAAGGTGTGCTTGATTTCATGAGCGGAAAAAATTCTATCGCCGTTGGGCCAGGTATTGGAGTGGCAGCAACAACCAAAGATTTTGTACGAGAAGCGTTGCCCATTATCGATCTTCCCCTCGTGCTTGATGCCGACGGATTAAATTGTCTGGGAAACAATCACCTCGAAATTTTGAAACAGCGAAAAGCGCCAACTATTATTACGCCTCATCCAGGTGAAATGGCGCGCCTTACAGGAAAAAGTATTCAAGATATTCAAGAGCACCGCATTGAAATTACAAAGAACTTTTCAATGACGTACAATGTGTACGTTGTCCTTAAAGGAGCTTCAACCGTTATTGCAACTCCACAAGGAAAAATTTATATCAATCCAACCGGAAATCCAGGTATGGCAACAGCTGGCACGGGCGACGTGCTTACGGGTGTTATCGCAGGTTTGCTTGCACAAGGCTACAAACCAGAGCTAGCCTGCATTGCCGGAGTTTACTTACATGGTTTAGCTGGTGATATTGCTGCCAAAGATGAGGGCGAAATTTCAATGGTGGCCTCAGATGTGATAAACCGGCTTTCAGATGCAATTCGGCAAGCTTCTCACGGAATTTCTGCATGATTTTACATTCGCTTCAAGAAACCCAAAAAATGGCGAAAGAACTTGCATCACACCTCAAAAAAGGAGATGTGCTTGCTTTGTCTGGAGAGTTAGGAGCCGGGAAAACCACGTTTATCGCGGCTTTGGCAAGAGCGCTTGGAGTTTCCGAAACAACATATGTTTCTTCTCCAACCTTTACCATCATGAATGTCTATGAAGGTAGGGTGCCTTTGTACCATTTTGATTTTTACCGTTTAGAACATGAAGATGAAGTAAAAGAATTGGGCATGGAAGAATATCTTTACGGAAATGGCATTTGTTTTATTGAGTGGGCAGAAAAATTTCCAAGTGTTTTGCCGAAAAATATTTATCGATTACACTTCAAAGTTCTTTCAGAAAGTGAAAGAGATCTCAACATTGAGACTCCTTTGGTTAACGCATGACTTTTATTGTTCAAAAATTTGGTGGAACTTCAGTAGGTGATATCAAGCGCATTCAAGCTGTTGCGGACAAAATTATTGAAGAGAGAAAACGGGGAAACGCTGTTCTTGCCGTAGTTTCCGCTATGGCTGGCGAAACAAATCGATTGCTCAAACTTGCAAGCGAAATGAGTGAAGCTCCGCAACCTTTGCATCAAGATGTTTTGGTTTCAACTGGTGAGCAAGTGACCGTTGCCCTTTTGTGCATGGCACTTGAAAACAAAGGCTACACGGCTGAACCTTTTCTTGGCCATCAGGCGGGCATTGTCACTGACGAACATCACGGCAAAGCACGCATTCGCAGAATTGACACCGATCGCATTCGGCACATTCTAAAAAAAGAGGGCATTCCAGTAGTGGCGGGATTTCAAGGAGTAACCGAAGCGGGCGCCATTACCACCATCGGTCGTGGTGGTTCAGATACTACAGCCGTGGCACTTGCAGCGGCACTCAATGCAGACCGATGCGATATTTACACCGATGTAAAAGGTGTCTACACGGCAGATCCCCGTATATGTGCAAATGCGCGCTTACTTAAAACAGTAAGTTATGAAGAAATGCTAGAACTTGCCGATGCTGGAGCAAAAGTATTGCACAGTCGTTCGGTAGAAATTGCTGCAAAACATAAAGTGAAGCTCAGAGTTCTCTCCAGTTTTGAAGATGGCGCGGGAACGGAAATTGTAACGGAGGATCAGCTGATGGAAGACATACTGGTTTCAGGTGTGACGCTTAATATAGATGAAGCAAAAATTGCCATTCGGCAAGTTCCGGACAAACCTGGCATCACCGCACAAATTTTCAAGCCTCTTTCCGATGCAGGCATAAACGTAGACATGATTGTCCAAAACGTTTCGAAAGAAGGCCTCACCGATCTTACCTTCACCGTTCCAAAACAAGACTTGAAGCAATCGATGCTCATCGCAGAAGCAGTGGCAGCCGATACTGGAGCGGGTAAGGTTGAAATGGCCAGTGACATTGCAAAAATTTCTGTAGTGGGTGTGGGGATGAGAACACATGCTGGTGTTGCGTACAAAATGTTTCGCACACTTGCTGATGAAGGAATTAGTGTTCATATGATCTCAACTTCAGAAATTAAAGTGTCTATTGTGATCGATGCAAAATGTGCCGAACTTGTAGTGCGCGCACTTCATTCAGCCTTCGAACTTGATCAGAAAAAGTAATTTTTCTCAGCATCGGTAAAAATAAGTTTTTATTCTTCTTAGCTCTTGCAAAAAGCATGTCTTTTCATTATCTTCCGCGCGTGGGGAGAAAAAACGTCAAAATTTTGATGGGATAGTACTTTTTGAGAAGGTGCTGTCCCATTTTTTAATGTCATGGCAAAAAAAATCTATAAAAATTAAAGACATAGATAGCAACCTTTCCTGTATCGGTGGCATTTAACTTGCAAACTTATTGATTGAGTGGGGCTGGAGAACATATGAGAAAAAAAACGTACTTTCATTTCCTACCGCTGTTTCTAGCAGTGTTCGCTTACATTTTTTTAGCTGCACCATTATTACATGCTCAGGAAGACCAAAGACCACCACAAGAGAATCCTCCCTTGCCTGGGAACGGCATAGGCCAAGATCCTGCAGCTGCAGGACGAATGTACACAGACCCCATTCCAGTGCTTGCAGAACCTGGTCAGCGAGATCCACACAAAGATAAACTAAGAACTGATGCAACGCACCTGCGGTTTTTTGATCATCCACTTCCTCCAGCAGGAAGTGATTTTTTCCGTACACACTCAGTACACATTGATGGTGAAGAACTCTTTGTGCAGGACCTCTTTGCTACACCAGGGCTTCCTGGCGGTCTTGCTTTAGATCATTTGAATATGCTTGCTGTTGTTGGAGATAGAGTGCTTGAACCGTTACATGGATTTTGCCAGTCAGAAACGAAATTGGGAGCTGATGTCTTTAGTATTTATTGCCAGGCAACACAAGAAAACCAAGCAAAGCGAGCAATTCAAATAGCAGATATTTATGACACGGAAGACAATAGAGTGTTTGAAAACTTGTCAGGGCAAAGTCCGCTTATTGCAAACATTATTGCCAGTTCTGATTATACGCTTTCTCCTTACAATAAATCACTCTATCCAAGAGCTATTGGTCTCCCTGCTGCTGAATGGCCGCTCTTGAAAGAAATTCAACGCATTGAGCCTGAGGCCGTTAATGATTTCCTCCCCATTCGCTATGGAGACGCCATTACCTATGGCATTGCTGACATTGGTTATGGAAGGGGCTTAGTTACAGCTGCGTATGATCCCATTGCAGTTAGGCTTAAAGCTGCTCAGAGCATAGAACATGGAAATCAAGATGCTGAAGAAGAAATACTTGATAACATAAGCGCAGGCTTTTTTTCACCGCTTGTTTTTTATCGTAGCAATGTTGATGCGCTGATTGGCAGACTTCAGCTTGCAGGATACAAAGCACTAGATCTTGTTGGAGCAGGTTTCTTTAATGAGAATGGACCAGGAAACGTTCTTAATCTTCTAACAGATTTTAGCTTTAATCCTATTAGTGTCGAGCGCATGATTTACTATCAAGCAGATAGCCTTGCTCAAATTGAAAGACAGCCGTGGAATAAAAACTTTGGTCACTTTGATGGTTTTGCTGTGGTGAATCAAGCTCCGGTTTTTGATTTAGATGAAATCTTTACCGACAAAGTTGGAAATCCAGTTGTGAATGGAAGGAATCATACTTCTGTCTTTGAATATATTGGTCTACGCTCGCAACAAGGTGACTTCGCAAAACTTACTCAAGCAATTTTTCCAAATCGTCTTGTATCGTATGTAAATTTTTGGGGCCGCTTTGGTGAACCTTGGGCACTTTCTCCCACCATTCAAGATAATAATCCAAATTCTGTTTTCACTCCTTTTGCATCAGTCATCATACCCGCTGAGGTCTATTCGGCTGCACCTGGCGTAGAAAGAGTGGATGGAGTAGATCGCCAAGTGCTCTTTGTAGCTTCTTCACGTCCAGTCCTTAATAGAGACCAAGCAAAATCTTTTTATGTATATAAGGCAGATCCTTTTCTTTTCGAGAACAGATTACATACAATAAGTGATGTAAGGGAACCGAATTTATCAGCAACAAATTGGTTCTTGCCAGAGAAATATGATATTCGAGGTATTCCGAATGGCTTTGTTCCTTATTCTCTTTCTGCTGCTGATATTGATGGAGATTTTTGCCTTGATATCGCCATGACTTTAAGGGGAGAAGGCTATGAATCGCTTACTCCACTTGAAGAATTTGAAAACTTACCTGATCAGCATGTTTATTTCAGAGCTTCCGAAGAAAACAATGCCATGTTTTCAAATAGTGTTTTGTTCTATAAGAGTGAAAGAGTTCAAGGAAAATGTAGTCTTCAAAGAGATCCACAGAGAATATTTTCGCTCAATGTTAATTCTCAAATTGCCCGTGCTGTTTTGGCACAGGTTGATGATAATGGACCATTTGATTTACTCGTACTGGATCTTATTCCCCACATAATTTTAGAAGGGAATGATGCAGGAAAAATGGCTGCTTATGGTTTTCTCTTTAAAGACATCAATCAAAATCCAATTCTGAATCGTTTTCAAGATGCCAAGCCAATTCGTTTTGGTTTTGTAACGGCCGATGCTGGTTTATTACCTGCGAATACCCAAGATGCAGGAGGACGATACCTTCAAGAAGCTGCTGCATCAGAAATTTCGCGAAAATTGATTGGTCCAAGCGAAGCAAGCATAGATGAAAACTACAATCTAGCGGCTATCAATGGTTTACCGCTCATGCTTCCACGTTTTGAGTGCCCAACGTTAGAAAATTATGATGTAGCAAGCCCTGCTGAAATATATATTTCAAGTTTTGCAAATTATGTTGCAGAAGACGCAAGAGACAGATTCAGAGCAGCACCATTTAAAATTAATGGTATTGTTATCCCACGGCGATGTCGTACCGACATTTGTAAGTTCACTCTCCAAAATGGCCAAGTAGTGGAGGCTCCTTTTTGGGCAAATGATCTCTGCTGCGATCCATGCAATCCAGCTTTTGTGCAATGTAAAGGTGATATTGCAGTGGTGAATAGCATTATAGGGCCTACCGAAGCATACTGCGCTAATCGAGGAGCATCATTAGACAGTGAGTTTTTATCGGATGAACTTTATGCTGTCGCAAAAACAAAATACAGGCCAGATTCCATTGTTGAAACTTCGCATGCTTCTGCGATAGCGGATATAAGAGACTTACAGCGTGCTCAGTTTTCTGCTCCAAATACTTCAAGCCAAAAGAACCTTGATACAAGTAATACGCTCATTCAAGAGCAGAATAATCTTCCAAGTTCAGATCAAGTTCAATTGAACATAAAGCAAAACACCTTGCCTCAAAATATCCAAGTCTCTGGAAATCTCAATCAAAACGAACTCAACGCTGCTTCGGAAGATATTCCCCTCAACAATATTACTGGAACAACGATACAAGATTCAACTTTACCAGTTCAACAAAACACAGGTGCAAATCAGCAAAATATTCAATTAAATTCCGATTCAATTTCTTCCGGTGGAAGTCAGCAAGTTATGGATGTTGCGCCAAATCCAGCACCCGCATTGAATATTCAGAAACAAAGTCCACTTTCTTCAGCAGAATCAATTCCATTAGATCAAATGAATATAAGAGTTGCTGTTCCAGAAGTGAAATGTTCAGATCTGTCATCGCAACAAATGTGTGAATTTCAAAGAGCTTTAAATGAACTTACACTTCAAAGATTAGAGGCTTTGCAAGAACTTGGTGCTGATGCGATGGCCGAAGGGCTTCGCATTCTTTCTACTCCGAAGCCTGCGGGAGCAGAAGAAAATAATGTAATTCAAATTTTCATACCTGCTTTCTTTCCACTGATTCTGCGTAATCCCATTAATGAGTTACCGCACTTTGAAGGTGGCATTGGAAACGGTGGAAATGCAGAACTTGCTCCTCATCCTGTACAGAGGTTATCGCGTGCGCAAATCCCTCCAGGACCACGTCATATGACGGTAGTTTTGAATCAAGCACTTGCTTCCTCTGATATTCCCCTTCCGCCGGGAGGAAGACCAGAAGATGTGCCGGTTGATGTGCAAGATCCGTTGTGCGGTAACTCTCGTATTGATGAAGATGAAACCTGCGACATCGGAAGCAACACCTGTGATGCCTTCGAAATTTGCGACATCAACGACTGCCAATGTAAAAACAGCTGCGGTCTTTTGCAAGTGCATGAGTGTGGTTTTAACAAACCTGCTTGCGGCGATGGTATGATCTGTAGCTTAGCGGATAGCTGTAAGTGTGTGCCTGCTGGCGGAGGTGTGGTTCCGGAAGATCCGGTTGTGAATGTTACACCACCACCTATTGGAAAATGCTATGTAGATGTTCGCGGTTTCTCAAGCGAAGATGCCAGCAAACGCTTTGCGCTTGTGAATGAAAAATACCGGGAAGTTTCCGGATGGCCAGATGACAAATTTGCTGAGCACGAATATTCCGTTGCGCAAATTACCTGCTGCGTTGCAGGTGGTGCGGCGCCAAATCTAAGTACAGCGCAGTTTTCCCTTGCCTATCCCGATAGAGCTGTCCTTCCAAATGTAAGTGGAAATTTGCTGAAGTATTCTGTAGTTCAGTTGAATGGAACAAAGTTAAGAAAATTTACTGAACGTCCAAATGGTTTTGATTTAGTGCAAGAACCCGTAACGCTCTTGCCTATTTCAGAAGAGGGAAATTTAGATGTAAACCTTTTGCCAAGCATTGCGGTAAATGGAGTAGAGTTTGCAACTCAAGGCGTTCCGCTTAGTTCCGTTGTTCCTGATCTTACGGTGAGAGAAGAGAATAATATAACTGTTATTAACGATGTCTTCCAACACCAAGTGTTTGGAGTGGCTCCGGGCGGAAGAGTTTTGGGAACGCAGTTCGATTTCTCTGCAGTTCCGCAAGTTGATGCAAACCAAAATGTAAATCAACTTGGCTATGCGTGCCACCAAATGATAAAACGTATCGAACCGTATCCAAAACGTTGGAGAACAGATGGCGCCATTCCTGAATCAAGCAATATTGAAAATCAGGAACGTAATCTTGATAAGGTGATGGAAGAAATTAGCAAGCGAAGAACTGCACGAGAGCAAGCAGGCGAAAACCTTACAGCAGAAGACTTAGCGGGCTTGCCATGGGTTGATAAGTTTGTGTTAAAACTTGATACCGATAGCACTACCAATTCTGCCAAGGCGGTGGTGCTTCCGGGCTTGCCTAGTAATGTAGGCCAAGGTGGTAGCGGATGTGCCAGATCATGCGCACTTTCCGACAGCAAGCCAGACTGGTCAGCCATTGCCTTTGCAACGATACTTTTCTGGAGCATGCTCGGGGCCCTTAGGGTGGGACGAAAAAGATATAAATAGTAGCGAAGAAGTACAAAACTAAAAAGGGCTGACTTTAAAAGGTCAGCCTTTTTTTAGTTTCAGATAACTTAGTGTGATCACAAGATCTTTTATTTTTTTCTAATTTCACCTTCCATGGGAACAAATTCAGCGGGGGCGATGCGTTGCTTCAGCACAAGTTTTCCATTTTGCTTTTCATAGAGAAGAAGTTCTTGAAACTTTTTATCACTGCCAAGCGGAAGAACAACTCTTCCACCTTCACGAAGCTGCTCGGGAAGTGCAGGTGGCACTTCATCTGGAGAGCAAGTGAGAATTATAGCATCGAAGGGCGCATGCTCTTGCCAGCCTATAAAACCATCACCACTTTTTACCGTTACATTTTTGTAATGAAGTTCAGCCACTCTCTTGCGCGCACTTTCGGCAAGAGGATTTAAAATTTCTATTGTGTACACTTCGTCTGCAATTTTACTCATCAAGCTTGCCAGATATCCAGAGCCGGTACCAACTTCCAAAACCTTATCTCCAGGTTTAAGGGCGAGGGCTTTTAAGATAAGGGCATCTTCATAGGGCCTATCCAAAGTTTGATTTTCCCCAATGGGAACTTCAAGGTCTTCGTATGCATCTTTTTTATATTCGGGAAGAACAAAATGCTCGCGAGGTACTTCGTTGAAGGCTTTAACGATCGACTCATCCGTTATTCCCCGCCAGATAACATGTTTTTTTATCATTTCCTCACGTTTTGCTTGATAGTTTTCATGATGTCCATTGCTGCAGGCCACGAAAGTTGTGCAAATGAAAAAGAGAAGGAGGGAAAGATGTTGGAGTTTTGAAGTAAGCATGCGTGGACTATAGTCCTTTTAACAGCATTCTTCAAGCTGAAGAGTATTTGACGAAAAGAAAAAAGTACTATAGCAATTTCAGTACGTTATGAAGAAGAAAATCCTCAAATACCTTTCTCTCACTTTTTTTTCTGTGCTCGTCATTGCTTGCGCCAAGGATGTCATCACCGGAAAAAACACCATCAATTACTACAAGCTTTCGCAAGAGCCAGCTTTAGGGAAAGAAGTGCTGACAGGGCAAGTGAAGGCATTTCAAAAAGATAACGTTGCAGTTGATAGTCCAAAAAATAAAGCAGAGCTTGAGACAATCAAACATATTGTAAGAAATATCAGCCGTGTTTCGCATATCCCATCTTTTCCCTATGAAGTTCATGTGGCGGACGCGCCTGTTGTAAATGCGTGGTGTGCTCCAGGTGGAAAAATTATGGTGTATGAAGGATTGTGGGACAAAGAGAAGGGATTGGTAGAAAAAGGAAATAAAGACGAACTTGCTGCAGTTCTGGCGCACGAAATTTCACATGCAACGGCAAGGCATGTTACGGAATCAATAAGCCGTAACATGACTATCTATGCAGCGGGAAGCCTGGCGCAAAGTGCTATTGGCGTTGGTTCTGCCGAGGGCGCTGATTTATTTGGAAGGATTTTTTCAGAAGGATTTAATGTTTTTGTTCCAAGTTATTCACGGAAAAATGAAAGTGAAGCAGATAAATTGGGACTCTTTTATATGGCGAAGGCAGGCTATGACCCTAGAGCTGCAGTAAGATTGTGGGAAAGAGCGGCAAAGAAAAACAAAGACCAAACCAGTATTTATGCTTCGCATCCTGCAAGTGGAGAAAGAGCTGCCGCCTTAAAAAGCTATCTCCCAGAAGCAATGAAATTGTATGAAAAGAAAATAAAAGAATTTGGAAAACCTGAGTAAATTTAATCTTCATCCACAACAGAAAATTCACCCCTATTCTTTTTAAGAAAAGAAATAAAACTTTCCATGAGCTTTGGATCCCAAAGGCCATTTTTTGTTTCATTTTCCAAAAGCTCCAAGGTTTCCTCGGTTGAAAAAGGTTTTTTGTATGGGCGTTTGGTGGTGAGAGCATCGTAGGCATCAATAATTTGAAATACTCTGGCAAGGTGGGGGATATCTTCACCTTTAAGTCCATCGGGATAACCAGATCCATTCCACTTTTCGTGGTGATGGCGTATGACGGGCAAGACATCGGCGAAAATAGCAAGCGGTTTACAAATCTCTTCGCCAATAACGGGATGACGTTTCATAACGTTCCACTCTTCGGGAGAGAGTTTTCCCGGTTTAAGCAATATTTCATCTGGAACTCCAATTTTACCGACATCGTGAAGAATGCTTGCTCTGGCGAGAGTGAGAATATCAGCTTGCTTAAGGCCAAGTTCTTGCGCAAATGACGTTACCATCCGAGCTAGCCGATCACAATGGTCGCCAGTATTTCCATCTTTTGCTTCAACCGCTCTGGCAAAACTCATCACGATAGATTCAGCATGTACCAGCTCATCGTTGAGGCGCTTCACTTTGCTGAGAGCAGTGACTCGTGCAATAAGTTCAAGTCGGTCAATCGGTTTCGAGAGAAAATCGTCACAACCAGCTTCGATGCCAGTGATTTTATCTTCTTTTTCTTGTAGCGCTGTAATAAGGACGATGGGGATGAGCCTTGTTTTTTTATCGGATTTGAGAAGCCGGCATACCTCAAATCCGTTCATCTCTGGCATCATGACATCCAATAAAATAACATCGGGTTGCAGCTCTGGAACCCGCTTCAGCGCTTCCTTTGGGCTGGTGAGGCCTTCAACTTCAAAGCCTTTTGGACTCAAGGTTTTGTTGATAACCAAAAGATTTGTGGAGTCGTCATCTACCACTAACACTTTATATTTTTTTTCATTTTCCATGTTGGATTCCGCCAGTTTTAAAGCGCTTAGCCTAATTGAAACGAAGGGTTAGGTCGAGTAATTTTCTCCAAAAACGGAGCTTGACCTTTCTCTTTGTTTCATCTAGAAGCTGCCACTCAAATGACGCGGGGTAGAGCAGCCCGGTAGCTCGTCAGGCTCATAACCTGAAGGTCGTCGGTTCAAATCCGGCCCCCGCAACAAACGCCCATCATTCTTTTTTAAGGATGATGGGTTTTTTTCTGGCAAAAATCCATTTCCATAGTATGTGAATTCGCATGAAAAAAAGAAAACCAAATACAAGTGCAACAGCAACTGAAAATTCAATTGGCCCTAGCCACAATATGGCTACAGCTCAGTATGTGCGCGGCATTGAGGGTGAAATTAAACCTTGGGGAAAACGGCGTGGGAACAGCATTTCCTCAAAGGGCACACATCGTTATGCCGGAGATGGAAGTGAAAAGGGGCAAGATCAACTCGATGTGTTTGCAGCCCATGCTCTCACCGGCCTCCTGGCGCATTATGGTACCAAAAAATCTCCTCAAGACCTCATTCAACATGCCTATGAAATTGCTGAACTGATGCTAGATTATGGAGACAGCTAATGCCTGATACCTCTCCATTTCCCCCACATACTGGTATTCTTCTGCTTAACTTAGGTACGCCGGATTCACCCACACCATCTGCTGTAGGGCGTTACCTTAAAGAATTTTTAATGGACAAGTATGTTTTGGATAATGCTTTTTTTTATCGTCTTTTTCTCGTTTATTGCCTCATTGTTCCAAAGCGAAAAAAAACTTCAGCCGAAGCATATGCGAAAATTTGGAATGAAAGAGGTTCGCCACTTCTCAGTTATTCGCAAGATTTGGCTGAAAAAGTAGCGTCACTTCTTCCAGAAATTCCAGTTTCCCTCGCAATGCGTTATGGAAGACCTTCTTTAGAAGATGGGATACAAGAACTCGTTCAAGCAGGGGTGAAGCATGTTGTTCTCTTTCCTCTCTACCCTCAGTATGCGGAATCATCTACAAGAACCTCAGTTGAAAAATGTGAATCTATCATCAAGAAGCAATTTCCACATCTCCAGCTTAGTTCGCTTCCCGCATTTTATGATTCAAAATATTATATCGATGCAGTTACAGAAGTAAGCAAACCTTCCTTTTCCGAACAGTATGATCGTGTTCTTTTCAGTTACCATGGGCTTCCAGAACGACAACTCACAAAATTGGATGCGACGAAAAAATATTGCTTAAAAGATTCAAGTTGTTGCGAAAGTATAAATGAAAAAAATAGAAACTGCTACAGAGCGCACTGTTACTCACTTACCCGGTCGCTCGTAAAAACGCTGGGAATTCCTGAGGGGAAGTATAGTGTTGCGTTTCAATCACGTTTGGGAAAAACGCCGTGGATAAAACCGTACACAGATAAAGTGATTCTTCAATTGGCAGCAGAAAAAAAGAAACGAGTTCTTGTGATGTGTCCATCGTTTGTTGCAGATTGTTTAGAAACGCTTGAAGAAATTGCAATGGCAGGAAAAGAAAACTTTGAAGCTCATGGTGGAGGAGAATTGGTTTTAGTTCCGTCGCTTAATGCAGAAGATGTTTGGGCAAAAGCTGTAGTTTCAATTGTTTCAGAAAAGATCAAAAAAAATACAGAATCATTTCAAGAAGGTGAGTGTGTAAAGTTTTCACTCCCTCAAGAAATAAGTGCTGAAGAAAAAAATGAGCTTGAAGGAAAAATTGGTATTATAGACGGCTATCACACCATAAATAATGTTGTTCATTACTCGGTTCTTGTGGATCATTTTCCACAGGAAAAAAAGGGAACCTATTTTTTGCTGCCAGAACATTATTTACAAAAACATACTGAAACAAAACATTAAGGAATATGCTTATGAAAAAAAGTTTTCTCTTTATCGTCTTTCTTTTTCTTTTTTCTTCATCATCACTGTTTGCAAAAACAAAAATTGGTGTGGGAGAGGTGAGCGCGCATGGTTTGGCAGCAGAAAAAATTCCAGTTATTAAGAGTCTCATCAGATCTGAAATCAATCGACACGAGAATGCCGAATTAGTTGAATCAAACGCCGATTGGAAAATTGAAACTGAAATTACAAAACTTGATTACTCTTATATTCTCATCATGAATGCCGTAGAAAAACGAAAAGTTTTACGCACTCGCAAAGCAAAACTTGAATACTTCGACGAAATTGATGTCGCCATCGCAAGGCTTGTTCCTGCGCTTATCGACAATAAAAAAGTGGAAGAGACTGCACAAAGAGGAGTTGTTTTCGAGAGCGAGCAAAAAGAGCCAACACGCATCAAATCAATTGCAGGTTGGGAAGTAATGCTTGGCGCAGGTTGGGGTTTTACCTCTGCACTGAGGTCGCACAGAACCATGTTTGCACTTTCCACTGGCTATGCTTGGGATATTAGAGATTTCTTGATTGGCCTGCGATTTGATACACTGATTGGTTACAATTCAAGCGAAATGGGAACAACATCAGTTACACTTGGAAGCCAGTACATTTTCAACAATAATGGAAGAACCTCATTTTATGCCGGTCCAGATCTTGGATTTGTCTATCTTCGCGATACAGCATCTGCTGACAAAAGTGGTTTTGGAATTGGCGGTTCGGTAGGGATGTTGCTGTTCAGACAAACCGATATCAATGTAGATGTTCGTTTTAGAACGCTCGTGGTTGCAGATAAATTTAATGGAAAAGTTCCGGTAATTGGAACTTTTTTAGTCGGATTGCATTTTTAGTCTGCAGCAAGAGTAATGATGACGTTTTTGCGGCATGCAGTGCAAAGTTCCTCAATTGGAAAACGTAAAGGGCCTTTAGAAATAAGAAGTTTCTCGTTGCAATGAGGACATTTTCCTTTTCCAGAAATAATCATTCCTTGTTGGCGAGAAAAGTAAAAAAAGAGAGCTGGGCCCAAGACAAGAAAAGTAGGAACAAGCACGAAATGTAGACCAGGCAAGAAAATGCTCACGATAGCTAAAATCCAGCAACTCACCCAAGAAAGAATACTTTTTTTCATTTGCTCAGCTTTAGACCAATAGGAGAGCTCAACACTACCCGTTTGAGTTGCTTTATTTTCATAACTGAGGACAATTTTTTTGTTTGAAATCATACATTACTCTTACTTTCTTGGGACACATCAAGCGCGAGGTTTGGATAAAAAGCAAACAGGATAAAATGTCAATGAACAGCTCACAATATTATGATCAGATTATTGACCTCCACGGCAAAACCGTAGATGATGCGCTTCAGGAACTTGATGCCCTCATTTGCAGGTCTCCTGCAAAACGAATAAAAATTATTCATGGGCACGGAACTGGTAGACTGAAAAAAGCTGTTCGTGATTTTGTAAGCTCGCACGAACTTGTTTCGCAAATACAGCTGGGCGAAGATCTCATGACATCAGGAAGCAGCGGAACACTTATTATTGAAGTTTATTTTTTTCCTTATACTTGAGAGAGGTGAGAAGTGAAGGCTTATCTCGAACTTTTAGATCATCTTTTAAAACATGGCGAGAAGCGTGAAGACCGTACGGGTACTGGTACGTTGAGCATTTTTGGATACCAGTCGTGCTATGATTTGCGTGAAGGCTTTCCGCTTGTGACCACAAAAAAATGCCATCTTCGTTCCATTATTCACGAGCTGCTGTGGTTTTTAAAAGGTGAGACAAACACAAGATATCTGCATGCAAATAAAGTAAGTATCTGGGACGAATGGGCAGATGCAGATGGCAACTTAGGCCCTGTTTATGGGCATCAGTGGAGACATTGGGGAGTAAGTCCTGAGGAAGTTGCTGAGGGAAAAACGGGAATTGATCAAATTTCTGCTCTTGTAAAAAGCCTCAAGGAAAATCCACATTCCAGACGCCATATTGTAAATGCTTGGAATGTTGCCGATCTTGACAAAATGGCATTGCCGCCTTGTCACGCGCTTTTTCAGTTTTACGTTCACAACGACAACAGGCTTTCGTGCCAGCTCTATCAACGAAGTGCCGATTCCTTTTTGGGTGTTCCCTTCAATATTGCAAGTTACGCTTTGCTTACCCTGATGCTGGCGCAGGTGTGTGACTTGAAGCCTGGAAATTTTGTTCACAGTTTTGGTGATCTTCATCTTTATTTAAATCATCTTGAACAGGCGAAGTTACAACTTTCAAGAGAACCAAGACCTTTGCCAAAAATGAAATTAAATCCGGAAGTAAAATCAATTTTTGATTTCACCTACGAAGATTTTATTTTGGAAGATTATAATCCTCATCCTCCTATTAAGGCACCGATTTCAATATGAAACTTTCACTTATTGTAGCCATGAGCAAAGATGGTGTTATTGGAAAAGAGGGTGCACTACCTTGGCATCTTCCCGAAGACCTTCAGCATTTCAAAAAAATAACGATGGGTTCTCCCATTATCATGGGCAGAAAAACATTTGAATCTATTGGGAAAGCTTTGCCTGGGCGGGAAAATATTGTCATTACTCGAAATGCGGGCTTTGCCAAAAAAGGTGTCCGCACATTTTCTTCTTTGGAAACTGCACTTCTGTTTCTTGAAGAGTATCTCTCAGATGATGATACAGCCTTCGTTATTGGAGGAGCCGAAATATTTAAAGAAGCACTTCCCAAGATTGAAAAAGCTTATGTTACTCTCATTGAAGAAAAAATTTCAGGCGATGTTTATTTTCCCATAACTCACTTTCAAAAAGATTTTACACTTCTTCAAAAAAGTGAAGTCCATTTTTCTCCGAAAGAAAAACTTCATTACACTTTCGAAGAATACATCCAAGCGAAGAAAAAATGAAAATTAAAAAAAATCATCCCATTGTTTCAGGCTTTATCATGGCCTTTGCTGCAAGTTTTTTGCTGTGTGGTTATGAATTCATACGAAGCGCTTCCAATACACTGTTCAAGGCAAGTTACGGTTCGCAAGGTTTGCCCACCATCATGGCCATTGTTCCTTTTGCGCTCATTCTTACGTTGTATGTTTATGGCCGCATGATTTCCTTTTTTGGTCCGCGCAAAACTCTTTTCTTCACTTCATTGCTTTCGGGCATTTCCATTTTTGCTTCCTACCTCATGATTGTGAAAGGCATTAAGATTGGAAGTGCCATCGCTTATGTTGTGAGAGAAGTGTACATCATTCTCATCATTGAGCAGTATTGGTCATTCATCAATAGCCGTTTCAACAATGAACAAGGCAAACTCTATAACGGACCCATCACCGGCATATCCTCACTGGGAGCCATCGTGGGAGGTTTGCTTGTTGGCGTGCTAGCACAAAAATTGGGAACGGCATCCATGCTGCTGTTTGCGGCTTTGTCCACACTTCCAGCGGCGCTTCTTTCTGAACTTAGCTTCAGCACTTACCCGCACGATATGAAACCTGCTGTATATGAAGAGCACAAAAGAGGGCATCTTGGACTTGGTGAATTCAAACGGAATCATATGCTCATTTTTTTGTTGGGCATTATTTTGCTTACGCAAGTGCTTTCTGCCGTTCTCAGTCTCAAGTTTCAAGGTATTTTGCAGGTGGACATTCCAGATGCTGATACGCAAACAGCATACTCTGGAAACTTTTTTGCTTTGCTTAATACGCTTGCGATGGGGTTGCAGTTTATTGGCGCGCCGTTACTTTTAAAATATTTTGCACCACGCACCGTTCACCTTTTTATTCCACTGATACACATTGCAAGTTGTGCATTTCTCTTTCGCTCTCCAAGCCTTGCTACAGCAGGGTTTGCGTATATGGCGTTCAAAGTGTTCGATTATTCCATTTTTAGAGCAGCAAAAGAACTTTTGTATATTCCACTCAATTTTGATGCTAGATATCGTGCCAAAGAAGTGATTGATGTCTTTGGATACAGAACTGGAAAAGGTGGTTCATCCTTTTTGATTATGATGTTCCAACGCTTTGGCATTTCATTTGAAAATTGGTATTCGCTTGTTGGTATTTTTGCTTCCATTCTATGGTTTGTTCTCGCATTTCCAACCATAAAGCTGTATGAAAAGTACAATAAAAAACATGAGGACTAGTGCAAGGTTGAGAGAGATTTAAAATGAAAACACAAAAGCTTTTTCCAGGATTTCTGATTGCAATGCCTCATCTTCAAGATGAAATGTTTGCGCAAAGTGTTATTTTGCTTCTTCAACATGATGAGCAGGGAAGTATGGGCCTTCTTCTCAACAAACCACTTGGTCAGTGTGTTGGAAATTTAGTATCTGAAGTTCAGGGGGCAACGAGAAAAGATGATGAAGTTTATCTTGGGGGGCCGGTGGAACCCAGCAAAGGTTTTATTCTTCATCCTGATACCTACAAAGATGAATCCACTTTTTTTACCGATGCAGGTCTTTCGGTAAGTACGAGTATTCGGGCATTAAAAGATCTAACGCTTCAAAGAAAAGTTCCCTTTCGTTTTTTTATTGGCCATGCTGCGTGGGCTCCATTACAGCTTGAACAAGAACTTGCAAATGGTTCGTGGATGACAGTGCCCATTGATGAGCAAATGATTTTTTCAACTCAATCCCAGGCTTTTTGGTATCAGCTTTTGCAAAAGATCAATCTTGATCCAAGCCGCATTGTGCAAGGAAATGCCGGTGAGTTACATTAAAGAAAAATTGCTCTCCTCTTTTCTTTTTCCGCTTTTTATTTTTTCCTTTTGCCTTTTTCTTTTTAGCTCTCATGCAATTGCTGGTTGTCACTTTCCTCAAAATACAAAGGAACTTTCAGCTGAAAGCTTGCTTCACAATGGAAATTGTTTTTTCAAACAAAATGATTTCGAATCAGCCAAAATGCTTTGGGACATTTCATTTCAAAAAGGATCAGCTGAGGCTGCCTACAAAATAGGACAAATGTATTTAAAGCATCACCTTGGTAATGAGCAAGAAAATGCATGCACCTGGTTTGACCGTGCTGCAAAGCAAGAATTTACAAAAGCAGAAGCAAATCTTGGTTTATGTTATCTTCTTGGTGCTCCCCATTTTGAAAAGGACAGCAAAAAAGCATTCCACTTTTTTCAGCGCGCATCAGAAAAAGGCGACGTAGAAGCGATGTACCATCTTGGGCTTGCCTATCATCACGGAGAAGGTGTTCAGCGTGATGAAGAAAAAGCTGCTGAAGCCTATTTAAACGCATCAAAGCTTGGAGACGCTGATGCCATGAATAATTTAGCTTCTTTATATTTCCAAGGTAAAGGTGTTGCACTTGATGAGAAGCAAGCTGAACGCTGGTGGAAAAAGGCAGCTAAAAAAGGAAATGTTTTGGCTGAACTTCAATTGGGAAATCTTTTTTCAAAAAGAAAAGGAAAAGAAAAAAAAGCATTTAAGCATTATGAAAAAGCAGCGCAAAAAGGAAATGCAGAAGCGCAGTATGAGTTGGGAATGATGTTTCAAAAGGGCGAAGTTGTTAAAAAAAGCGATGAAAAATCCTACCACTGGTTTTTGGAAGCAGCAAAATTAGATAATGCAAAAGCGCAATATGAACTTGCGCTCTATTATTTTCAGGGCATTGGAACGAGGCCAGAGAGAAGCATTGGAAATGAGTGGCTTTTAAGGTCTGGTAACTTGGGATATGATAAAGCTCAACATGATATCGGAGTTCTTCTCTATACCGGTACCGGAGTAAAACAAGATCAACGGGCTGCGCTGAACTGGTTTGCTCTTGCTGTGGGTAAAGGAAATGTAGAAGCGATGTATAAAATGGGCTTGGTATATCTTCATGGCGAAAAAGAAGTTCAAGACAAAGAAAAAGCTTCTGTGATGTTTCGCAAAGCTGCTGCAGAGGATCATTTGGAAGCAACGTTCTATGTGGGTTCTTTACTAGCACAAGAAAAAAAATATAAAGAAGCCTATCCTTGGTTGTTAAAAGCTGCGGAGCGTCATCTGGTTACAGCACAGTACAATCTTGGAGTTTTTTACAGCGAAGGCTTGGGAGTGGAAAAAGATTTTTCAAAAGCGTATGCCTGGTATGAAAAGGCTGCTTCACAAAATGATCACGAATCCTTATTTATCTTGGGTCAATATTATGAACGGGGCATTTCCATTGACAAAGACATTGTAAAAGCAAAAGCGTATTACAAAAAAGCTGCTGTATTCGGAAGTGAAAAGGCAAAGTCTGCACTTTTAACCATGGAGTAGAGGAATGATTCTTTATTTATTTTGTCTTTTGTTTGGAATTTTGCTGCTCTTTTATTCAGGGTCAAAGCTGATTGACTATGCTGTTGTGTTGGCGAAACATCTTAAGGTTACTCCCGCACTTATTGGCCTTGTTGTTATTTCCATTGGCACTTCATTTCCCGAATTGTGCGTGAGTTTGCTTGCCGGTGCACAAGGTGAAATCAACTTGGCCATTGGAAATATCCTTGGTTCAAATTTATGCAATGTTGGACTTATCTTGGGTCTCTGTGCCATGGTCTCCGCGCTTCCCGTGGGAAGACAAATTGTAAAAACGGATTACTTTTTTCTCTTAACGGCAACACTTCTTGCGGGGTTTAGTCTTTACGATGGCATTTATTCCGTCATTGATGCACTTTTTTCGTTTGCTTGGTTTCTTTGTTTTTTCTTTTTTTCACTTCGAAAGTCGAAGCGTGATTTTAAAAATTCAGAACTTGAGCATGAGGTATCAGAAGAATATAAACACTTGAAAGATCTTTCAGCTTTTACCCTTTGTCTTTATTTTTTCTTTTCACTTATTGGATTATTTGCAGGATCAGAATTGCTTATCTATGGAGGTTCACATTTAGCAAGGGCCTTTTCCATTTCAGAACGGGTAATTGGTCTCAGTGTTGTGGCCATTGGCACGTCACTTCCCGAACTTATGGCTACTGCGAGTGCTGCCTTAAAAAAGCAACATGAAATGGCAATAGCAAATATTTTGGGTTCAAATATCTTCAACATCATTTTTATCCTACCCAGTTTGGGCCTTTTTGGCTCACATTCTATAGACGCTTTTTTTATCTCCAGAGATCTTTTGGCGCTTCTTATCAGTACGGTGATTCTTTTCCCTATCCTTTTTACGGGAAAACGAATTTCACGTTTTGAGGGCTTCATTTTGCTTGGAAGCTATTTTGCCTACTTTATCTTTCTTTTCAAAAATGGCTAAAAATGACTATTTTCTTGTCAAAAAATGAAATGACGATTATTATTAGCAAGTTACGTTGCATTTTTATAGAGCTCCAGGCAGGCGCTCTAAGAAGGAGGAAGGCATGTCAAAGCAGAAGGGTACTGTAAAGTGGTTCAACAACAAAAAGGGTTTTGGGTTTATTACTCCAGACGGCGGCGGCAATGATCTTTTCGTTCATTTCGCAAGCATCGTTTCTGAAGGCTATAAGTCCCTAAACGAAGGGGACAAGGTTGAGTTTGAAATTGGCTCTGGCCCTAAGGGAGAGCATGCGGTTGAAGTAACAAAAGTTCAATAACTACAATTTAATGTGCAATAAAAAGCCACTCATTTTTGGGTGGCTTTTTTGTTTTCCACGTTCTCTTTTTTCTGGAAGAGAACCACGGTTTCTGCAGGGCGAATTAAATTCCACGTGAAAGAATCTGCTAGCCACTCGAAAGTTTTGTCTTGATAAAAACTTACATGGCTTGGATCTTGATGATACCACCACGTTGCAAACGATTCCTTTTCTTTTACCACCTGCGTCATCAGCGCAAGATATCCTTTGGGTCTGAGAAGTTTATGAAGAAGAGCAAAACTTTTTTCTGGTGAACAAAAGTGTTCGATGACTTCTGTTGCGGTCACAAAATCATATTGAGTGAGCAGAAGTTTTTCTTGAGGGGAAAAATAGGGATCATAAATATCCATTTTCATCCCATGCCGCTCTAGCAACGTATGAAGCGTTGGCCCAGGACCAGAACCAAAATCAAGCCCATGGCTTCCTTTAGGGATATGGTGAAGCAAAGGTGTGATGAGTCGGTACAGAAACGCAACATATCCTTCATGCTCAATGCTGTTGTTATGGTTTTGATAAATTTTTTTCTCTGCATCAATGGGAAGATGATGGGCAGGATCCAAAAAAATGAGTGAGCAGGTATCGCATTCAAAGTATTGCTTTGTAGGAGTGAGCGGTTTTCTTTTTTCAAAGAAAAAATGTGCAGATGAAGTACATAATGGACAGCGCATAAGTTCACACATCACAGCTCTTGCAAGAAAACAAGTGACAAGCGCTAAAGCATCTCTTAAGAAGAAAAAAAACAAGGGGGAGAAATGAAAGAACTTTTGGAGAAATTTATGGGAATGAGAATGAAGCATAAAGCGATGGCGATTGTCCCCATAGCTCTTGGAGGTGCAATTCTTGCGTTTGTGCTTGGAGCTCTTATTGCTCCAGCGCTTACAATGGTGTTTATGTTTGGTTTTTTATTCGCACTCGTAGCACTTGTGAGAAAAGCAATGGTTTGTCCTCACTGCAAACAGCCATTCAGGCTGAGTTTCCGGACGAACTACTTTTCTTTTCCAGGAGATAATTGTCCAAATTGCGGAAAAGAATTTTAGATGAGGTGAAGAAATGCCTCAAAGACAAGTTTGCTTAATTCCATAGAACGATGAATGTTTTTTTCGGTTTCTGTTTCTACTTTTTCCAGCCCGTTTTTTCCCCAAAGAGAAAGTAAATCTTCCTGATATCGAGGAATGTTCATCCAACGTTGGATGGTAGGAACATCAACTTCGAGGTGAAATTGAAACCCATACACTTTGTCGCCATACCTTATTGCTTGATGTGAGCATGTTTGAGTGGAAGCAAGAAGGGTGCAAGCACTTGGAAGTGAGAAGGTGTCACCATGCCATTCAAAAATATATTCATGGTCAATATGCTTTAAAAGGGGATCCTTTTTTCCATTTTCAGAAATTTCCATTTTATACCAACCAATTTCGTGTTGAGTATGTTTTTGTACTTTTCCACCAAGAGCTTTTGCAATGAGTTGTGAACCAAGACAAATGCCAAGCACCGGGATATCCAATGCTATAGCCTCTTTGATGAGTTCTGTCTCATAAGCAAGAAAGGGATATTGCTTCGTTTGGTTCACGTTCATGGGGCCACCCAAAAGAATAAGAGCTGAAGCACCATTCAATTTTGGTTGAGCCTCTGGATTTTTTCCAAAGTTGATACAGTCAACATTGAACCCTTTTTCCTTAAGCATCGGATAAAGTGTTCCTAAAATTTCATAGTCTACATGCTGTAAAACAAGAATTTTTTTCATCAAGCATTCCCCTTGCGTCATATGGATGAAGCTGTTAACATCAAACGGCGCGTAAATTCAAGAAACAAGTAAGGAGTGGAAGAAAATGAGTGATGTCCTCAAGATAAAAGCAGTGCGAGCTGAAGAATTTCCCAGAACTTTTACGAAAAGGGTGAAATCGTTTTCTCACTATCCTGAAATTGAGCCGTGTTACAAAGCGTTAGAAAAAAACATCAAAGAAGTGTCGCAACCGAAGGACCTCGAACAATGGTTGCTTGATTATAGCGAATTAGATGCTGCATTAAATGAAGAGCATTCTCGCCTATATATCGCCATGACCTGCAACACCGCTAACGAAGCGGCAAGCAAGGCTTACCTTACATTTATTGAAGAGATTGAACCCCAGTTGAAGCAGTGGAATGATAAACTTATCAAGGCTTTTCTTGCTGCTGATCATTTAAAAAATCTTGATCAGAGACGCACCGAAGTTTTGGTGAAAAAAATGAAAAACAAAGTAAAATTATTTCGTGAAGAAAATATCCCGCTCCAAACCGAAGACAGTAAATTGGGACAAGAGTACCAAAAAATTTCAGGTGGTATGACAGTGCAGTGGGAAGGCGAAGAAAAAACTCTAAAGCAAATGGCTTCATTGATGGAAGAAACAGACCGTGCAAAACGTGAAGCGGTTTGGACTTTAGTTGATGCTTGCAGAAAAAAACATGCTTCGCAACTGGATGAAATTTTTTCAAAGCTCGTCAAGAATCGTCACCAAAGAGCTATCAATGCTGGGTTTAAAAACTTTCGTGATTATCAGCATGCTTCATATAACCGTTTCGATTACACACCAGATGATTGTTTTACTTTTCATCATACCGTTGAACATTTGGTGGTCCCACTTTTAGAAAAATTACGGAGTGAAAGAGCCAAAAAACTTTCGCTTCCTGTATTAAGACCTTGGGATCTCGCTGTTGATGCAGATGGAGAGCAGCCTTTACGTCCGTTTACAAAAGCTACGGAACTGATCGATGCTTGCCAGAATATTTTTTCATCACTGGATGATGACCTGGCTGCGCAATTTAAAAAAATGAACGAGCTCGACTTGCTTGACCTCGAAAACAGAAAAGGGAAAGCGCCTGGTGGCTATCAATCAACCTTGGATGAAGTTCGTCTTCCGTTTATTTTTATGAATGCAAGTGGAACCAATCAAGATCTTTTCACTTTGCTTCATGAGGCAGGCCATGCCTTTCATGCCTTTGCTAGTCGCGAAGAACCGTGGGTGGCATATCGTCACGCACCTATGGAATTTTGCGAAGTGGCATCAATGTCCATGGAACTGATGGGCATGGATTATCTGCAAAATGTTTATCGTAATCCCCATGAAACAAAGCGCGCAAAGCGAGATATTCTTGAAGACATTTTAGTAAAGCTTCCATGGATTGCCGCTATTGATGCCTTTCAACATTGGATTTACCTCAATCCAGAACACACAGCAGAAGAGCGCGCACAGCAGTTTTGCCAGCTGATGAAACGCTTCAATCCTGGCATCGACTGGTCTCAATACGAAGAATCGCTTGGTCGGCAATGGCAAAAACAACTTCACCTTTTTGAAGTTCCTTTTTACTACATCGAATATGGTATCGCCCAACTTGGGGCATTGCAGCTTTGGTTGAAATATAAAGAGAACCCCGCTGAAGCGCTTGCTGCCTACAAATGCGGACTAAGTCTTGGTGGCTCCAGGCCACTTCCAGAGTTGTTTGATGCGGCCAGTATTCACTTCGATTTTAGCGAAAAAACCATTGTTCCGGCCCTGGCAAGTTTGCGCAAAGAACTCGACCTCTAAAATCTGGCAACACTTCAAGGAAGCGGCTTAAGGCGTTGAATTCGCTTGCAATTCGAGGATGCTATGCTATCCGCGAGGGCTATGAAATATTCCCCATCCCACATAGAACCCAAATGGCAGAAGGCCTGGAGAGAAAACGGTGTTTTCAAAACTCCCACAGATCTTGCCGTTTTAAAGCAAAAACCAAAGTATTATATTCTCGACATGTTTCCCTATCCTTCCGGTGCAGGCTTGCATGTGGGCCATCCTGAAGGCTACACCGCCACCGATGTGCTCGCACGCCTAAAACGAATGCAGGGTTTTCACGTGCTTCATCCTATGGGCTGGGATGCATTTGGTCTGCCCGCAGAGCGAGCTGCCATGCGCAGTAAAAGGCATCCGGCTGAAATCACCAAAGAAAATATTTCAAACTTCAAAGGCCAAATTGAACGCTTGGGTTTTAGCTACGACTGGGACAGAGAGCTGAGCACTACCGATGAAGATTACTACAAATGGACGCAGTGGATTTTTCTCAAGTTGTATGAACGCGGACTTGCCTACATGGCGGAAGTGCCCGTCAACTGGTGCCCAGCACTTGGAACGGTTCTAGCCAACGAAGAAGTGAAAGACGGCGTTTATGTGGAAACCGGCGATAAAGTAGAGCGCCGTTTAATGAAACAGTGGATGCTGAAAATTACAGCCTATGCCGAACGATTGCTGGAAGACTTAGAAGAACTAGACTGGCCTGAAGGTGTAAAAGAAATGCAACGCAATTGGATTGGAAAATCTTACGGCGCTGAAATAGAGTTTCATGTAAAAGATTTTGAGCATCGCTTTACGGTTTATACTACGCGCCCAGATACCTTATTTGGGGCAACATATTGTGTGCTTGCACCAGAACATGACTTGCTAGAGCGCATTTGTAGCAACGAACAACGCGAAGCAGTAGAAAAATACCAAGAACAGGCAAAGCACAAAACTGATCTTGCCAGAACTGATCTTGCCAAAGAAAAAACAGGTGTTTTCACTGGTGCCTATGCTGTTCATCCCGTTACGGGAAAACCACTTCCCATATGGATTGCAGACTATGTGCTCATTACGTACGGAACCGGTTCAATTATGGCGGTTCCTGCTCATGACGAACGAGACCATGAGTTTGCAAAAACTTTTTCACTTCCCATTTTGGAAGTTATTTCTGGTTCCGAAAAAAATATTCAAGATTGCGCTTATGCCGGCGATGGCAAACTGATTAACTCAGATTTTCTTAATGGTCTTGATGTCGAAGAAGCCAAGAAAAAAATGCTTGCTTGGCTTGAAGAACAGAAAAAGGGAACTTCAAAAATTCAATATCGTTTGCGCGATTGGCTTTTTTCAAGGCAACGCTATTGGGGCGAGCCCATTCCCGTTCTGCATTTTGAAAATGGCTCAACCGTACCTGTAAGCGAAAGTGATTTGCCAATAACGCTTCCACAAATTGATGAATATGCTCCAACAGAAGATGGCGAGCCGCCACTAGCAAGAGCAGATAAAGACTGGCTTTGCGTCGATCTTCCGCAAGGAAAGGCCTGGCGAGAAACAAACACCATGCCGCAGTGGGCAGGCTCTTGTTGGTATTACCTTCGCTATATTGATCCCAAAAATAAAGAAGAAGCTTGGTCTGCAGATTTAGAAAAATATTGGATGCCGGTTGATCTCTACATAGGTGGAGTGGAACACGCCGTGCTTCATTTATTGTATGCGCGATTTTGGCATAAAGTCTTGTTTGACTGTGGCTATGTCTCAACAAAAGAACCATTTCAAAAACTTTTTAATCAAGGAATGATTCTGGCTTATAGCTACCAAGATGCGCGTGGAAAATATTATCATCCAGATGAAGTAACAGAAAAAGAGGAAAAATATTTTACACAAAGTGGTGATCCCCTTGTTTCGCAAGTAGAAAAAATGTCGAAGTCAAAACAAAATGTAGTGAATCCGGATGATGTCGTGCAGCAATATGGAGCAGATGCCATGCGGCTTTACGAGCTTTTCATGGGTCCGCTTGAAAGTTCGAAGCCATGGCAAATGGATGGAGTTGAAGGCATCAATCGCTTTTTATCTCGTGTGTGGCGTTTGGTCATTGATGAGCAAACAGGCGAAAAAAATCAAAAGCTTCAAGCAACAGATCCTACAACTGAACCAACACTTTTGAAAGCCCTTCACAAAACCATCAAAAAAGTAAACGATGATACAACTCATTTGCAATTTAATACTGCCATTTCTCAAATGATGATTTTTATCAATGAAGCATCTCACGCAGCAACGCTTCCACTTGATATTGTTTCAACTTTTTTAAAGCTCTTAAATATTTACGCACCACACATTGCAGAAGAACTATGGCAACAACTTGGAATGAACGGTTTTATCTGCCAGCAAAGATGGCCAAGTTATGATGAAAAACTTACGGTTGATGATACCATTCAGTTGGTGGTGCAGATTAATGGGAAAAAGAAAGAAACCATTGAAGTGGCAAGAGATGCCAGCCAAAAAGAATTAGAAAAAATTGCACTGGAAAATGAAAAAATAAAATCGCAACTCGAAGGAAAAACGGTAAGAAAAATTATTGTGGTGCCTTCACGACTTGTAAATATTGTGGCGACTTAGTCTTAAGGTTTGGAGAACATTTATGTCTCGGCAAGAAGAAGCTCTTCAAGAGCAGGAGAAAGAAAGCCAATTTAGTTTTGTTCAGATGGAACACAGTGTGCTTGCGTTTTGGGAACAAAACACTGTCTTTGAAAAAAGTTTAGAAAAAACAAAAAAGAAACCAATTTATATTTTTTATGATGGCCCTCCTTTTGCGACAGGACTTCCTCATCATGGCCATCTTGTAGCCAGCACCATTAAAGACATCATCCCGCGTTATTTTACGATGCAAGGCAGATATGTAGAACGCCGCTTTGGCTGGGACTGCCATGGTTTGCCCATTGAACAAGAAATCGACAAGCACTACCAAATGTCTGCAAGCGATTATGTGAGCAAGCATGGTTTGAAAAGTTACAACGATGAATGCCGCGGCATTGTTCAAAAGTATACGGGTGAATGGAAGAAGACAATTACGCGTTTGGGCCGTTGGGTTGACTTCAAAAACGATTATAAAACTATGGATCTCGAGTTTATGGAATCGGTTTGGTGGGTCTTCAAACAAGCGTGGGAGAAGGGGCTTATCTATCAAGGCAGAAAAGTGGTTCCTTATTCTACAGAACTTCAAACCGGGTTATCAAATTTTGAAGCCACTTCAAATTACCACACCGTGCAAGATCCAGCTCTTACCGTTCTCTTCAAACTGAAAGATGAAGATTGCTTTATTGCTGCGTGGACAACTACTCCGTGGACACTTCCTTCTAACTTGGGACTTTGTGTTCACCGCGATATCGATTACGTAAAAGTTCAAGATGAAGAACACAAAAGAAGTTTTTATATTGCCGAATCAAGATTAGCTCCGCTGCAAAAAAAATATCAACTTACACTTTTAGAAACCATAAAAGGAAGTGAACTTGTTGGTAAAAAATACGAACCTCTTTTTCCTTATTTTAAAGAGAAAAAAAATGAAGGCGCTTTTGTTATTTTAGCAGACGACTACGTTTCAATTGAAGATGGAACTGGAGTGGTTCATCTTGCTCCTGATTTTGGAGAAGACGACAATCGTATCTTCGCAGAAGCAGGTCTAAAAGCAGTTTCCGCTTGCCCAATAGATGCAGCTGGAAAATTTACGTCCGAGGTTTCTGACTATGCTGGTGTTTTTGTGAAGGATGCTGACAAAGACATTATCAAAAAACTAAAAGATCGAAATCTTGTTTTAGATCACACGACGATTGAACATAATTATCCTTATTGCCCTCGAACTGACACTCCACTTATCTATAGAACATTGCCTCAGTGGTATTTGAATGTTGAAAAAATTAAAGACGATATCGTTGCTGCAAATTGCCAAGTGAATTGGGTGCCTGAACATATCAAAGAAGGCCGCTTTGGAAAGTGGCTTGAAAATGCAAGAGATTGGGCCATTTCGCGGAACCGATATTGGGGAACGCCACTTCCTATTTGGATAAATTCTACAACGGGAAAAGCTTATTGTGTGGGCAGCAGAGAAGAGTTGGAAAAATTAACTCAAGAAAAAATTACTGATTTACATCGTGAAAATATTGACCAGCTCAGCTTTAAACTTCAAGGAGAAGAGGGTGAATATCAACGCATTCCAGAAGTTTTAGATTGTTGGTTTGAATCTGGTTCAATGCCATACGCGCAACTTCATTATCCTTTTGAAAACGAAAAAATATTTCAAGCAGGTTTTCCTGCAGAATTTATTGCTGAAGGTTTGGATCAAACACGTGGTTGGTTTTATACCTTGATGGTGCTTTCAAGCATGCTGTATCAAAAGCCAGCTTTTAAAAATGTGATTGTAAATGGCTTGGTGCTTTCTTCCGATGGCAGAAAGATGTCAAAGCGTTTGAAAAATTACACGCCACCCGATGTGCTGATGGAAGAATATGGTGCAGATGCTTTAAGGCTTTTCTTGATCAACTCTGGAGTGGTGAAGGGTGAGGAACTCAAATTCACTGATGAAGGCGTAAAAGACATGGTACGCCGCGTTTTGCTGCCATGGTATAACGCGTTTAAGTTTTTTGACACGTATGCTTCTTTGGATAAATGGAAGCTTCAAGATCATTTTGTCGAAGGTAAAAATATTACAGATCAGTGGATTGTTTCAAAACTTCAAAGCCTTGTTCATGATGTAAGTGAAGAAATGAATGCTTATCATTTGTACAACGTTGTTCCGCGACTTTTTTCCTTCATCGAAGATCTTACCAATTGGTATATTCGCTTGAATCGAAGACGTTTTTGGGAAGAAGGTTTAGAGAAAGATAAGCAAGAAGCCTATTCGGCTTTATATCTTTCTATAAAAACACTTTCTACATTAATGGCACCTTTTGCGCCGTTTTTATCGGAACATATTTTTCGTTCTTTAAAAAAATATGCGGATGATCAACACGAATCTGTTCATCTTTGTGATTTTCCTAAAGCTGACGAAAGCAAAATAAATAAAACACTCGAAGATGCCATGGGAAGAATGCAGCAAATTATTTTGCTGGGCCGTCAGAAAAGAAATCAAGAACAAGTTAAAATTAAAACTCCGCTTCGAACTCTTAGCATTGTTCATCGAAGCGAAGTGACATTGAATGAAATAAAAAAATTGGAAGGCTACATTCGAAGTGAACTGAATATCAAAGAAGTAAACTACACAACAGATGAACAAAAATTCATTAAACTCTATGCAAAACCAAACGCACCGTTGCTTGGAAAACGTTTTGGAAAACAATTTGCTCAGATTAGAAAACTTATTACTGAGCTTGATTCAAATGCCCTGAGTGAATTTGAAGAAAAGTGTGAATTGATGCTTTCCGGCGAAACTTTTTCAGCAGATGATCTTTTGGTTTTTCGTGAAGCTCTTGAAAATACCCATGCTGTTTCGAATCGATTTATCACCATTGATCTTGATTGCACTTTGGATGAGGCTCTTATTTTGGAAGGGTTTGCACGAGAAGTTGTGAGCAGAATTCAAAAGCATCGCAAAGAATCCGGATTGGAAGTTTCCGATCGCATTTGCTTAAGTTTATCAGGATCGAAGAAAATTGAAGAAGCCGTAAAGCTGCATAAAGACTACATATCCCAAGAAACGCTAGCGGTTTCATGTGAGATTGTTCCAAATGCAAAACAGAGTGAAAGCACATTCGAAATTGGTGATGAGCTTTTAAATATTCAACTTCATAAAGCATAACAAACGAAGGAGTTATCATGGCAAACGTATGTGAAATTACCCGAAAGAAATCTCCAAAAGCAGAAGCAGGAAAAAAATCTGTACTTCAAAAGCGAAAAATTGAACTTCCAGAATTTAAAACGGCTTACAGACTCCATGTTTCTGAAGAAGGTCTTAAAGTGCTTAAAGACAAAGGTGGACTCGCAAGTTTTTTAAAAGAGCAAGACGAGAAAAAACTTTCTGCTAAACTTCAACGCGTTAAAAGAAAACACGGACTCGTAAAACAAGAAGAGAAAAAAGCCGAAGAAGCACCAGCTGCAGAAACTGTACCAGCAGCTAGCGAAGAAACTGTAGCGGAATAAGATTGAGCATGAAGACAAAGTACAACTCTTTACCCCGCACAAAATGCGGGGGAGAGAGTACGTGCTTAGTCTAAGTTTTTTGTTTTTAGTTTTCTTTTGTTTTGATCGAGAATTGCTTTGCGAAGACGAACGCTTTTTGGTGTCACTTCAACTAATTCATCGTCTTGAACAAATTCAATGGCTTGTTCCAAAGTGAGGGGTTGAATTGGGGTAAGGGTAACCGCTTCATCTTTGCTGGTTGTTCTAATATTCGTAAGTTTTTTCGTTCTGCTTGGATTTACATTCAGATCATTTTCTCGATTGTACTCTCCAATGATCATACCTTCGTAATGAGGTTGACCTGGAGTAATGAAAAGACGGCCGCGCTCTTCTAAATACCACAATCCGTAGGCAACCGCATTTCCAGAGCGATCAGCTACGAGTGAGCCAGACTTTCTGGTTTCTATGGTGCCTTTCATTTCTTCGTATCCATCGAGTGAAGAATTGAGAATTCCAGTTCCTTTTGTATCGGTCATAAATTCATTTCGAAACCCAATTAAACCACGTGAAGGAACTTTAAATTCGATACGAGTTCTTCCGCTGTTGCTTGCACCATCCATATGAACCATGATGCCTTTTCGGCGGCCTAATTTCTCGGTGACAACTCCCGCGAATTCTGAATCTACGTCTACAATAACATGTTCGATAGGCTCGTGTTTTTTTCCATCAATTTCTTTAAACAGAATGCGAGGCTTTCCAACCGCCAATTCAAAATCTTCACGACGCATCTGTTCAATAAGAATAGCAAGTTGAAGTTCTCCGCGGCCCTTTACAATATAGGCATCTCCCGTGGGGTCTTTCTCCACGCTAATGGCAACGTTGTACAATGTTTCTTTAAAAAGCCTTTCACCAATGCGAGCTGATTGCACAAACTTTCCTTCTTTTCCAGAAAGGGGAGAGGTGTTCACCATAAACGTCATGGCAACCGTTGGTTCTTCAACATGAATACGTTTGTAAGCTTTGATATTATCTTTGTGGCAAATGGTATCACCAATATGTACATCTTCAGCACCAGATAAAATAACAATCTCGCCAGGCCCTACTTCAGCCACATCTTCATATTGAACACCTTTGTACACCTGTAAATGAGATACACGAAGAGGAAGTACTTGATCATTTTCTTGTATGCACACAAGCTGGTCATTTTTCTTTGCAGAACCATTCATCACTCTTCCAATGGCGAGTCTTCCTGTGTAATCAGAATAGGCAATGTTGCAGACTATCATCTGAAACGGTTCTTGATCATCGTATTTTGGCCCTGGGATTTCATTTACAATGGTATCGAAGAGAGGCTTTAGGCTATCGGATTCATCGCTTAATTCTTTTTTTGCAATGCCATCACGGCCAACTGCATACAGAAGAGGAAATTCGATTTGCTCATCAGTTGCACCAAGGTCGATGAAGAGATCGTAAATTTGATTTACCACTTCCTGAACTTGAGCATCTTTTCGGTCGATTTTATTAACGACGACAACAATTTTGAGATGTTCACTCAGCGCTTTTTTAAGCACGAAGCGGGTTTGCGGCAGGGTACCTTCTGCAGAATCGACAAGCAAAATTGCTCCATCCACCATGAAAAGTGAGCGTTCAACTTCACCTCCAAAGTCGGCGTGACCTGGAGTATCGATGATGTTGATTTTGGTATCACCATACAAAATGGAACAATTTTTTGCGGAGATGGTGATGCCTCTTTCACGTTCCAAATCGAGGTTGTCCATAAGACGTTCTGCCACTTCTTGGTTTGAACGGAAAAGGCCACTCTGTTTGAACATCTGGTCAACAAGCGTTGTTTTTCCATGGTCAACGTGAGCGATGATGGCGATGTTACGAATTTTTTTATTTTCTTGGTTCATTTTTTTCTCCGAGCCGGCGCTTCTAGCCTAAAGCTCACATCAAGTCATTCTTTTCTGGATCTTTGTGGGAATCATTTTGAAGAGGGTAAGCAGATATAAAAAAACCGCCTAGAGTGATCCAGGCGGTTTTAATGTGCTTGCGTAAAAAACTTATGACTGAAGTTTTACTACGTCAGTTGCGTTCTCACCTTTTGGTCCTTGACCAATGCTGAACTCAACTCTTTCGCCTTCAGCGAGTGTTTTGTATCCGTCAGCAACGATGTTGCTGTGATGTACGAAAAGATCATTACCTTCGCCATCTGGAGTGATAAAACCAAAACCTTTACTGTCGTTGAACCATTTTACGGTTCCTTGCTTCTTGTTGGACATACTGTCCTCCTTAACGTGATATGCTGTAGTTCTTTGTACTGATGAATTAAGGGATGATGATTATTCCAACAAATACCCTACTTAAAACCTCGTACTGCAAATACTACAACGGTTGTTATACCGGGACTTCTTAGTCTTATAAGCACCCCAAAAGCAAGCTTTTTTTTCGTTCCCTGACGTTTTTTGCCTGAAATTACTTCCTTTTTTCCTTCCATTATGGACCGTTTGGAAGTTTTGAGCATTGAGGGGCCTATTTGAGGGATGAGCCAAAAAGAAACATAGGGCCAACGCTAAAGGAAAGATCCGAGGAAAATTTGGTGCCAGAAGTGGTTTGTACCGTGGAAAAGTAGTTTCGCACAGATGCCCGCAAGCCTAGCCAAGAGCAACGGGGGAAGTAGATTTTGATCCCGCCACCCAAAAAACCACTTGGCCGGTTGGAGCTGTTAATCCTCAAAATCCCGCCACCTAGGCTTGTGAAAATTTCACTTTCGATGACCGTTTTTTTCGAAAGAAATGCTGCTGGAATGTTGAAGGTAATGTTGCCCTGAAAAGAGTAAAGATGGTCATTTGTGATCAGGCTTCCAAATTTGCTGCTAGCGTCATACTGAATCTGAGACCAGCCAAACTCGGAACCCACCGATATTGCCGGGGTGATACGATAATCAAAATGTGCGCCAGTATGAAAAGAATGTGAAAATTTATCGCCTAAATAATCACCAACAAAAGGAGTGAGTTCGAATCTTTTTACAGGAGCATCACGCAAATGAAATTGCAGTTCTTTTGGGATATCAGTTTCACTTGCTTGTGCGTGAAACGAAAAAAATGAAAAGAAACAAATCAAAAAAAATATTTTTGCGTGCATGATGTGTCCAATGAAAAAGAGAATGGCCTTCGTATCAGAAGCGTTGATAATTTACGATTTAAAAATACAGTGCAGCTTTTACTTTTCCGGGTAATGGCTGAGAGCCAATCGATTTCCTTCTGGGTCTCGAAAGTAAAGCGAATATTCAGTTTCGTGTTCAAGCAGAATTTTTTGCTCTTGTAGTTTGGTTTTCCAAACTTTTCTTTCAGTTTTGGAGATGGCCAAAGAAAGCAAGTGCCATCCCGAAGTGTTTTCACTTTTTTTCATCTCTTCACTCTGCTCCAACATGAGGATTGCATTCTCGCCAAGTGAAAACCAAGCAGAGCGAAGTGTTCCGTTTTCTGTGCGATGGTCTTGGAGGTGTTCCAAACTGAGAAAATCCCGATAGAAGGGCAGAAGGTGTTCAAGTTGTTTTGTTTTGAGTGCAATATGATGGAGATGTAGTTTTTTTTTCATACACGTTGTCCTTTTTTGAGCACAACCTTTTCGACAAGTTGTGTCATTTTTCTTTTCGGAAGAATATATTTTTTTAAAGAAAAAAATGAAAGCTGAATTCTTTATTTTTTCATTATTTACCACTTCACTTCTTTCCTAGTTCATGAGCTTCGTTTCACTCTTCGTTTGACATGCTGCGTAAAATACATTTTATCCGACAAGCTTTTTGCGAATTCTTTCACAATTTTTTCTAGAATGGAGTGGTGCATGAATAAAATTTCCTCTTTTTCTCGTCGGTCATTTTTCTGCTCTTCCTCTCTTTTCCTCTTTTCAATTCATGCGGCGGAAACTCAAGCCAGACAAACACTTCCCTTGATTTGTCTCAGGATGATGTAGCGAAGGTTGTTTCACCAGCTCCCGAAGGTTGTGATGATTGCATTCTCATTTCTGAGATTCCAGTTTTAGATGGAACTACCTTTCCGTTTGCATGTGAACGAACGTCTGCAAGTGACAATTTTTCAGATAAGAGCCAAGAGTGCACACAGCAGCAGTTGTCGAATTTGATTGAGACGCATAGACCATCAAGAAGGAATGAAAAGAGAGACCCTGTAAATGGTCAAGCAGATCCAACTCATTATTCCAATTATCCTGTCACAAGAAGTTATCTTGATAATTCATCTACACACTGGCATGTTTTCACTGAGTATGCAGTTGATGAGTTGATTCAAGAAAATCTAGGTGGTTTAACTTATACTTTGCATAATTCCTCTACAAACACTTGGGTTCGCGCATTCCATCCTGCTGAAGATTGGAATTTGTCAAACGGGGCCGATGATCTAGAGCATATTTATTCCATTGGTCGCGGCATTGTTATTTTTAGAGGTGTATCTTACGGAAATACAGTTCAAGTTCTGCACAAAGCATGTCCAAATAGAGATCCAAACCATAGCCTATAATGGCCTGACAAAACTGGACCATCAGATTTGAAAAATAAGTTCCCCAGGATGTATATAAAACCCTGGAGGAGATATGACAAAACGAACACGACGAAACTGGAGTGCGGAGCAAAAGACAAAGA